>Ga0209780_1000122_pt1 | contig 34679 bp, 21 predicted proteins | sample WorMetexBAHAMAS2_FD_187384 | JGI IMG/M metagenome (GOLD analysis project Ga0209780, IMG submission 187384) | Marine gutless worms symbiont microbial communities from Max Planck institute for Marine Microbiology, Germany - Inanidrilus exumae... | ecosystem: Host-associated > Annelida > Digestive...
GTATAGCAACGTGCTCTGTCTTCTAGAAGACAGAGCACGTTGCTATACATGCCCAACAGGCTTTATGATGCAAACAAAGAACAAACATGATGAATGCTGTATTTGCAATAAACTGGTATTATCTTTTGCAGAATCGTCAAATGATGGTCGTGTTAGACACCAGCTACACATTGGCTCTTTACAGTGGGCTCACAAAGGTATTATAACACACCTCTGCCATTCGTTAAAATAGCTGACAGTTTTGTTGTGATATTGGACTTTTTTATTTAAAAAGTAAACTTTTGGCTTGTTGCATATGTGATCAGTAGACCCATCTTGGTGTAAGCATATTGTTTATGAATTTTTATTTACTGTAGTTAGGAATCATCCATCAATACACTGGAAAGCCAGCAAACAGGAGCAACGACCCTTTTGTCAAGAGTCCAGAGGTGGATGAAGAAAGGATTAGGTCACGCCAATGGTTAGGGTTAATGTGTTATGATTTTAGCACTGATAGTTGGGTGCAAGGAAGCACGTCTGGCCCGGAATAAACATAAATTCCATGGTTCCTCAGAGGTTCTCTCCTGGAACAAATGGACAAGAAGGGCCTGCAGAGGAACCGTCTGATCCAGGTTCACTTGGCCATTAAACAGAGAAGTTATAGTAGTCTTAGTTGGGAATCATCCATATTCATGGATCAGTGCTTTAATTAATATGCATTCACCTGGGCAAGCGATACTTGGTTTTTGATGAGAGTATTGAGTATTGAAGGTTTCAGGAAATTCATTTTGCTGAAGTTGCTGTAGTGATCCAGAAAACATGATGTTTTGTTTGCCAGTCTCCACTGTATATAGCTGGTTTTGCCAGTATTTGCTTTCACACTTGCTGACAAAAGTAATGGTCCGATGTCATTCTGGCAGCTCTGCTGTGTGTTGGTAGATGAACATGCTGCACATTCCTGGCTTACAGAGTTTGATATCGTTCAATATCATTGGTCGGTCAAGTCCAAAACACGAGTCGGGTATGTCCGATGGACCAATGACATCCAGTCGTCCAGCAAGCGCCCTCGACGTTCGACTTGATGAACAAGTATCTGTCACTTAAGAAATTATATGCATGTGGAAATTTGTAAGACATTAACTGATTTGAGGTACAGGTGATGGAAAAAAACTTGTGGTGTGATGATGCTTGAAAGCGAGAGATTATATTGTGATCATTTTCTCATGTAGACTGTCATACTGTTTATATTTCTCGATACGATACGATATGATATGGTAGAGGTTAACGTGAGCTCAAAAGCTGACGGGATGGCCAGCTTAATCTAGCGTGCGGCCCAGAAACGAAAAAGTAAGGGAAAAAATAAAATCAAAAACCGAGTAGCTCAGAAGAAATGATCCAGGCAAAGATCCGTGGAGGCAGTCCGGGAGGAAGAAGTGAAAACTATGGGGGGTAGAATTTGTGAAAGAGGTAGGTTTTAAGCCGGGAGTGAAAGAGAGAGGGAGTTATAGTATGTACAGAGTGGTGAATCAGAAGATGAAGAAGTGATGGGTGAAGACTCTGATTGGATCAGATGTTATTCAACAATGGAGGCAGAAGGAATTAGACAGTGAGTTTGTTCGAGAAAGACATGATAGGATAAAGAGGATATGAGAAGCTTTTATCTGTCCTGAGAGGCTGCAGATGATTGGAATGAATGGAGAAAGAAAATTAGTGACAGAATGATGGTTAAACTGGTGTATGAGTGTGTGTTTCTTCACATGAAATAGGTTTTCAATCTTTCTATTTAGGCGTGATTACGTGAATGACAGTGACCACGAGGACTGACTTCTAATGTCATCTCACCGTGTTTTGTTAGTTGTTAAAAAAGTGATAATTGCATATGAGACTTGCTGCCGGGGGCTTGTGAAGAAAAACAGCACTACTGTGACAAAATATAAATCTCATTTCCAACAACAACATCAGCATTACTCTAGGTCAGTCCCGGTGAGTGGCCTGCACCAGGTTTATCGAAGAAAATTAGCCATTCATTATTGACCGTAATTGCTGTTATTTACTCTGCACATTCTGTGAACTGTCACATTTTTTGCATTTATTTGAATTTTATTATCCCCACCACTTTTGATGTGAGTAATGTTTTCGCTGCCATTTGTCCATATGTTTGTGCATTAGCAGGATAACTCAAAATATTGCAAGTGAATTTTCATAAAATTCATGGAATAGGAAGATAACAGACTGGAGAAGAGTTGATTAAATTTTGTTGATCTGGAATATGTTCTGGATATTTTGTCTTACTAATAGAAAGTCCAGTAGTAAATTGATTGAAAAGTGAAGTTGGGAACATGAATTATGGTGCAGACATTACGCCAATTTTAGTGTAGCATGGTGGAGGTATGTGCTGTACTGAAAATGCCTTCTATTTCATACTAGAATTATTTATACTGCCATGGTTTAATGGTGTCAGTGTTTGTGGCAGGTACAGCTGATGTCACCGGTGCCAACAGAGTTGAATGAGTCGTCGCAGCTGATAGAGCAATCAATGCTGGATGAGCCAAGCCTTCCGACGAGTGGCTACTTGGCCAGCAGTCACTGTGGCATGGTGGCTGGTCTCCGTGACAACGTCCAGTCTCGTTTCACCATTGTAAAATATTTTCCTTCACTACCTGTAAAATATTTTTCTTCACTACTCGCCTTAATCCAGTTTTATGTCCTTTTTCCAGGTGTACCTTGGTTGGCCGGTACTCTCGTGGTTTTATTCCTCCAGTTGTTCTAGAAAAGAACCTTTGCGGGATGTGGCACAGGCTTTGTACAGGTTACTTGTGTTCTGTCACCTATCCGTTATCAAGGCACTGAAGGAAACAACTTACTGGTCCCATCCAGTAGCTTGGCCCATCATTTTATCGTCCACAACCTGACTTTTGATAGAGTGGGCATTGTTCCCTTTATGGTGTCTATCCAACTCCAATACTGGTAGACATATTTTTTTACTGCAGTGGTTAATTCTTGTGTTCTGTGTAACAGATCTCAGTGCCGAGTGTGAGGCTTTGCATCACTGATTTGTATGTCATTGCATTGATCCATGTGTAACAGATTACAGGGTGGGCCAGAAAAGTGATACCTCTACTAATTATATTACATTGTACGAGAGGTATCACTTTTATTGGCCCACCCTGTATATTCTGATATATCATTGTCGTGCATGATGGAGGCACGGCTGTTAAGAAGACACTTGAATGCAGTTTTAAAATAGCATTACTGGAAAATTGCAACAGTTTCATGCATTTGTGTGAAGAGCATTCTTTATGTTGAAAGCCTTAGTGGGATTGCTGCGACAAGTTTTTGTGGGACATATTATTTGACGTGAAAAAAACTAATGCCAATGCTATGATGGACTTTAGTGTTAACAATCTGCATTTCTGAAACCGATGTTGTTTTCATTTTAGGAACTAACTGACGGCTCACTGTACAGAACGTCTGTAGCTGAAATAACAACATCGCCAATCAGTGCGTTTAGTCATTTTCTTTAGTGTTCACCATTTAAGTTAGTAAATTTCTATCCTATAAAAATGACAGTCGCTGAAAACTGACTCAAGAATTAAATCTTATAGTAATAAGTTTTCTTGAAAAGTACACGAGTGCAAAATGGTGAGTACAGGGTGTCCTAATCATAATTGACCCCCTTCCCCCGAGATTTACCGTTCACATTCTAAAACAGCTGGCTTTTGACAGTAATCGTTTGGCATGTTTATTAGGCTAAAATAGTCTTTTATTTGCAGTTTTATTGCCTATTTATGTAAGTAACAACAGCAGATTTCTAAAATAAAAATTTGCATCCCATGACATGCCAAATGTTGACCGATTTTTGAAATTCCTCCACCGTGAGATTCAACTGTAAATTTGTAAGAGCATCAGCTTTAAAGATTACACACCCTTGTGATATACTTGGCTGCTTTTGACTAACAATGCTCTATTTCAATGTTTATGTGTCACCCTCTATTCATTATTCTCAGTTTTCAGCCAGTGTCACATGCTGATCAAGTCTCATGATTGTCTTGGTGCTGTGCAACACGACTGTGCTTTTTTTGTAATGTTCAGTAAGCCGCTGTCTCGAAGCTCTGTGTCAGACGTTGCAGCGTAATGCCGCAATGCTGATACACTGTCGCTGGTACTGCCATCGCAACCAGCCGGGCGGCACAGCTGGCCAGATTGAATGGCATCAGTTTGTTTCGTGTCTACTGAATGTGATGGGATACAACGCAGCCGCCGCTCTGCGTCCAGTTCTCACCAATGCAGTTTGTATTCATGACGTTTTACTTCTCATCATATTTCAACAGTTTATTTGAAAAATATCTGTTTCACATATTGTCACAGTCGTACTATTTTTTCAGAAGATAAAACTTTGATGTAGGTTGAGTAGGTAGTGGTTTTAAAGAAATTTTTAAAATGTTTATTTAGCCGATTAATTTTGTTTCTGTGTGAAATCAGATACAGATATATGTATAGACAAAGGTGTACTGAATGCCGAACATTGTAAGAAAGGAGGTTTTGAAAATAATGGGGAGCTGTTAGTGGAAGATGTGTGTGCACTGATTTACCCATTGGGGGCCTCATGATATTTATTTAATGCTTAGAAAACATGGTATGCAACATACATAAAGCTATATATTGTATCTTGAACTGAGCTAGTCTTGTGTATTTTTCTTGTCGTATATTGGTGTTTTTAGTGCCTCTGATTCGTTTTTCATTGGTAGTGATTATGACACTTGATAAATGTTTTTACTTACTTTGTAGATCATATGTATGTGGCACTGAATAGCGTGACTGTTTGTTACATTGGTGATAGACAGCATCTTAGGCTGGCTGTGGAATTCAAAATCAGTAATACTGTTGGCGGTAATGACGCTGAATTTTAGATACGTATACACATGCATATGTGGCAGTGATCTCAAACATTCTACTGCAAATGCTTTCTGGCATCTTGTATTTGTAGGCGGATACATTGGTTGATAGTATGTCGCCAAAGAAGCCTCGTCTCACAGATGCTGATGACAATTCAGTATGTCATAACACAACGCACACACACAAAGCAGATCAGCATGTATTTGCCAATTGTCTGTTTATGCCGAGGGTAATTGACTGGATGTGACTTCGTGTCCTGGCTGTCGCTGAATCACTGTCGGGAGCTCACCGTTTATGCTTCTGCTAACTGACTACCGGTGGAAATGACGTCATTCCCTTATATCGTGTCTCCACTGCCAATACCCAGTCACACACATGGTAACATTGTAGTGACAAGTGGTCAAAGAACTTGGACGAAAGGCCGCATCACAGGGGTGGATTTTTTCACGTGGGAAAAATTTAATTTGACACGCACAGACCGACCATGCTACTCCATCTGTAGCATTAGGCCGCTATCACTAGCTATAATTGCAGTGGGCCTAATAATAACGGGGATATTTTTAGGGCATCATTATCAGTTGTCATTTTAAGAAAACCTTATCTACTGTAGCTAATATGTTTAGTAGATTTAACATAGATGTGAAACAGTTTTTGACATTTCTGCAGCCATTTATGTTATTCTGGTGACATCGTGATAAAACAGGAGTTTTGTTCCAAAGTACAAAATGTTGACTGTTATTTGCCGCTGTATTCTGCAAATGAACAATATGGTTCATGCATCTCTGACAGGATTGGGAGTACCTGCTCTCGTCGGATCACCATCGATATTTCTCTGCCGTTCATGATCGTTATCTGGCGTTTAATTCATCTGGTGATATGCCGGCTCTACTCTCTGCTAGACAGTTGCCTTCATCGTTAGATGTTGACGCGACGGCTCCATTGTTCCCTCACATTGCAGCTGTTCTGTCTGCACTGCATCTTGTCTATGAGGTTTAATTACTTTTGCTGTGGAGTTGTCTCCTTCTGTGCAGTTTGTTGTTGTGGCTCATTGCTTTTGTTGTGGACTTTTACCGCTGTAACTTGGGTTTTGTTTTTGCTGAGACTTTTGTGACTTATTATTGCTGCCAGTAAGTAAGCAGTACTCTGAAGCACAGCACGACAAATGGGACACAAGAAATTTACCCAAATTACTTGGCCGCCGGTGTAGGGTTAGGGTTATTGTTAGGGTTACAGTTAGCATACGGGTGGGGTTAATTATCCAGTCTGTCCATTTGTGGTGCCAGTTTGAATGACCTTGATTGACCTTGAAGGTCACTTAAGCTGTTTGAAACTTTTGAAACATTTACAAATATTATGTATAAAAAGGATTTGTTCACACGTGAATTAGAAAATTTACATAGCCTATAATTTCAATGGCCATATCATGATTGAAGGACTTCTTAAGGTCACAGGCATTCATGTGCACTATAAAATAGGTGATGTCTTTGAAATGGTGCAATACTGACCAGTGATAGTAAGTGATGTATGGTCTATTAAATAGCGCTATTTCTGATGACCTTGAGTGGTCTTCAAGGTCATTTACTTGTTGCAAGCTTATCAAAAGCATTTTTTCGTACACTACTGCAGCAGTTGACAAGATTTGACAGACTTGTAGCATCATGTCGTCTCTGCGATAGCTGAGCTACTTGTTTGTTCTTGTTTTTGTAGTTATTATCCCAGCAAAAGCGAGGGAATATGTTTTTACCGGCATTGGTTTGTCTGTCTGTGTGTGTGTCTGTCTGTGACCATGATAACTAAAAAGATTGTAGACGGATTTTTACCAAATTTTATGGGAAGGTTCCTAGGGGGAAAGGGAAGACCAAGTTTGTGTTTTGTTGTGATCGGTAGAGGGATTTCGAAGTAACGGTCAAAAAACTCCGTAAACCGGCGATTGTTTACATTTTTTGCATAACAAGCATGGTGATGATTAATCGTACCCACAATCGGTGAACGTGATGTACCTAAATGCCGAAATGGCCCCATGTAAGCAGCACCATTGGGCAAACTTTTGCGGGGAGTTGTACTCTCTCAGAGTACTTACCATCTAGTTTATGACGTGTGTTAGTTTGAAGTAGCATGTAGATTGTCATAATTCCAGCTGAGTTGTTCTCATCTTGGATGCAGGATATGAGATTGGATGCAGTACTGCAGAGTTTATTGTTAGAACTCGGAACGCTTCTGTGTTTCATTGCCAGGTGAACCAGCGATACTTAGTCATTTAACTTTTTTAATATATATACTTTTGGTTGGCTGAAGGCTGAACCTGCATGTAGATCAATGGTAGTGTTGTTTTCAGCTGATTATAATGTATTAATGTCAGTTGTGCATTGGTAACATAAACTGTTGTTTAAGAATGTAAGTGTACAATTGTAGAATTTGTGAAACTAATACGATGTTTGCATGTTAATAACTTTAATATGGAATCTGTCCATTTTTACTATAACAGATGGATTATTTATGTGTTATTTTATACAGTTGGCCATGTATTATTTCTGTGAGTAGATTGTGCATTTTGCAGGGATATTGGTTGTGAATTGTATGTTGACCACTACTGTCGTGACCTCCCTGAGTTGCACATTGTTCGTACAACTGCAGTGCCAGCAATTGCTAAAGGTTTTCATACACTAGCAGTATTTTAACGAGTGTAATGCTGTTTTGTGCAGTAAGTGACAACTTATGATACAATGAATGAAACGTTGGTGACCTTGTTCTCATTTTATTTTAAGATCGTGCTTTTTATATTAGTGAAAATGTTGTCCACATATTTCTAATGGCACTTTTACGTAAGTTGTATTATTGTTGTCATTATTGCTTGTGATAACATTTAACTTTCCAGTGTGTTAAATTGACATAATAATATATATGAGAAATGAATAATTACTAATAAATGTTGTGAACTAGTTATCAAGCATTATGTTTTGAGTTAACACATTTGCATTGCAATAGATGCTGTATGGTTTTTGTTGTAAACTGTTTCCAAATTCACAGAAGTAAATAAAAAAATCTGAATCTGGCGATACAAAATTGAAAAAGTGTAATGTGAAGACAGTCTGAGGTAAGAAGGCAGTATAAAGTGGAGTTTGTGTATTATTTTGCAGAAGATTTGGTGAAGATGCAGTACCCACATTTCTTCAGCCAAGAGCCACCTAATATTTATCATTGGTTATACCGATATCTGCGCAAAGAGGAGTGTACGCCATTTCCGTGTATTCCATCCGTGACGTTAAGATTGGAAAATGTTATCATGGTCAGTCTACACATAATAATAATAATAATCAACTCATGCTGAGAGTGTTTTGAGTACTTGTGTTGGAGAGCTGACATAGAGTTGATGAAGTCTCTGCTGTTAGAAGTCGTTCTTCCAATCAGCTCGACATTCCGTCCTTCCGCCTGCCAACTGTCGGTAGTCGTGCCTTCCCGATTGCTGGTGCTAAGGTCTGGAACAGCTTACCAGATGATGTCACCGCCGCTTCGTTCCTGTCAACATTCCGGCGCCATCTGAAGACATACTTATTCCGCTGCTGTTACAACACTGACTGATACTACTCGTACTTACTCTATTTATAGTGGTCCTCGTGGTGGCGTTGCTGCTTAGGCCACTTTAAAAGTACCTGTGATGATGATGATGGTGTGGTTAAAGGCAGGATGTAGTTCAGTGAGTTGGCACAAGGAAAGGAATCCGGCTGCACACAAATTTTGCGTCAGTCGCTGCTTGTCGTCAAAATTGCAGCCGGCTACGGAGACTAATCTAAGTTCATCTGAGGGTGGCTGACACTGTCCACGTCTGAGCGGATATGTGTCATTCAGCGGCATGATGTCATCGTCAAAATGTGTGGAGTTTTGTGACATCGCATATCTGATAGCACTCTGTCTGTATTGTAATGACTGTTTTCCACGTAAGAATAGGTCAGCCAGTTCTTTGTCACTCTTCTTTCTCCACTTGTTTTGCAAGAGAATCTTTCGGAAAGTGGCAGTGGTTTTTGTGGGCCATATCCCTTTTTCACCCTACCAGCAATGTCAAGCACTGAAGCAAAACTCAAAACACTGACCCAAACCAGAAAAAATTATCCACTGGCCTCAAACATTCTCGATCCATGGCCAGACTTCTAACAGAAAGAGCGCTGCTCGCTTTGCATCGGCTAGTACCAGAAATTCACTGTAGCATCATGTAATGTAAAGTTGTTTGATGTGATGATCATGTGTAGATGTATGTGTCAAAATTTGACAAAGGTCTCCTAGCAACCGACGTATTAATGGCAAAGGTTTTAAAGCGGATTTCGGTGGTTGGTCGACGTGCGTCGGACGCCTGTCTTTTGCCTGCAAAGAGCTCGACACAGTCTGGTGCTGGCGGTCCCACTGAACAGCTGCTTCAGTATCTTGCTCAGATTGGTGAGAAGCGACACATGGTTTTAGCTTGTGATTAGATTTATTATTAATCATTAATAATTATTATTAGACATAGTAACAATTATTGTGATACATTATATACTTTTTGTTAGATTTCTTTTGTTTATTACCCTGCCGGCTGTATAGCTGCCGGCGTGGGGTAGACGATTCAGTCGTGTCTGTTTGTTTATCGGTTTGTCCGCGCTCTGAAAGGGAAACGGCTTGAGCTATCAGCACCAAAATCAGTAGACATATTGTTATGTTTTGAGGCTGTCCTTGTTTGTCCATTTGTCTGGTTGGATATTGTTACCACGATATCTCAGAAACCAGCTAGAACAGTTTTGATAAAACTGACAGTGAATATTCAGTAGCCCCTACTGATGACCTAATTAGATTCTAGAGGTTAAAGGTCAAGGTTACAACAGGCCTCAGTATGTGGTGATGATGATATCCACGTTGATGCTGGGGCATCAAAGTCTATCTTCTTGTTCACAACTGCCCATCACTGCCTCCTTACCTACACTGAGAATCCTCATGCAGGTTTGCATTTGACTGCTAAAGATCTGTGCTTCAACGCGGTTTCCAAGTAATGTTACCAGCTGTGAACTTTGAACCTTCTGGATTGTAATTTGTTTGGAAAATAAAACATTTTGCTTCTACGATTGTAAATTTAATTTCCTTGGTGTGTGGTGTAATAGAATTAATACTTTGGTGTCTGCCTGTTCGGCATAATTTCAATGCATGTGATTTTTTGCAGATCCAAAAGTGATGAAGAACTTGGCAGTCGGCGTTTCAATTCCGGTGCAGGAAGCGATTTTTGTTTCTCGTAGAAATCCATCTCCAGGCTGGCCCGAATCAGTGTACCAGCTTATTGGTAAAACTTGATATGTGTAACGTCGTTTAAGAGTGTCGTCTCGTGTTTGTACCCATGTATTTCTACCACATACAACAACACAGAATGTTGAACATAAGACAAAATAACAAGTACATCAGTGGGACTGACATATATCCGCACATGCCGATCCTACGTCCACACGCCGCGCACAACGCTTACGACGACTACCCTTTGGCCGCTGAACATGCACGCTGGGCGATTAATCCGATTTTGAGCTTCTGGGGGAGCAAAGTTCACAAAAATTTGTGATTCCCCGTCTTGGACGCCGATGAACCGCCGAGCAAAATATGACGCCATTAGCTTTATCCTCGGCGGAGAAATCTGAAATCCGTAACTGTACAAACAGAAAAAAAAACAAACAAACAGTAAACTATATATCCACACACATGCTGATAGGGGAAAGGTGTGGATAAAAAGTACACACTGCAAGTTCAAGTATGTGCAAAAGCTGTTCGCCATTATTGTCTATTCAGTGCTTTAATAGTGTTGGTTGGATGACATGCAAAGGCATCTGACCGACCAGTAAAAGACTTGTCGACAAATTCACAGGTTTGTCTCTGAGAGTCGCTCTTAACCTGATAGTGCTTTTGAAAACCTGCCAGAAAGTGGTATTGTTATATTTGAAAGTTTGTCAGCTGCTACTTTCAAGATTATAAAAGTGATGCCGGTCACAAGTTTGGTAAGCGTAAGCAGTGCTGTAGCAAGTATATGGACCTTGAACATATCATGTGCCTGTACAGGTGGTATTCTACCTGTACAGGTCGAGAGGATCTGAAGAGTCAGTGTCAGCTGGACCGTGAAGCTGGCAACATTGCCGTCCATCGACCAGTTGTCATCACATCTGACAAGAACACAGATGATGTAAAGAGTACACAGAAGGACGATGCTGATGGCATGAGCTACTTGGATGATGAGGTATCAAGTCTTATTACAAGTGGTTCTCGTGTAATGACCACTATATTTTAATGCACTATGATTGTCAGAGTAACATACTGTTTATGTACCCCTTATTGTATATTTTATTATGTGTTGATATGTATCGTATAAAAACATGCCACTAATCTCCTGAGTAATTTCATCCTGTTAGCACTAGTTGTTGCTGTTGTCGTACCAGCTGCTTGCGTTGAGGTTCAACAAAGACCAGCGGCTGACTGAAGTACGTCGACTGCTGATCAGTTCACAGCCTGTACGCATTGCAATTCCACAACGACCAGAAGTCAGGTTAGCAGTAATTACTTACTGCTGTGGCTTCAGTTATCTGTAGGGCCCACAGTTTTCCGTGAGCCGCGGAATTTCGAGCCGAGCCGCGGAATTTGGCCTTTGCCGCGGAATTTCCGTGTTTCCGCGGAATTTCACGGAATCCCGTGTAAACACGGAAATTCCGTGGCAATGGCCAAATTCTGTCAGTCTGTATTGCTGTTATTTTGTAATTGTGACACGCAGTCCCTTCGGACAGCTACACAGGCCTGTTGATTTCAGTGACACGTTTTCGCATTCAGTTTGCTTACTTACTTAAGTTTTTACTTACTGGACCTTTGTAGATGAAGATCACCGCTGATTCATGAGTTTTTTAGTCGAATATATAACTGGGCCAAAGTCGGCACAGTGTAGTCTATAATGGGCGGCCGCGGTAAGCCGCGGAATTCCAAGAATTTGCCGCGTTGAGCCACAGAATTTGGCAAACGGCGCCGCGGAATTTGGCAAAATTTGCCACGGAAAACTGTGGGCCCTAGTTATCTGTAACTCAAACCATGTGACATTTGCACCAGTTTTGGTGCTGTGTACAGACATTGTGTTGTATTCTGTGAGAAGAAACTTCTGTATGCATTGTTCTTTGTTGCAGTGATCATGAATTTATTGAGGAACAGGAGCGACATTTGTATGCCAAGTGTATTCGGACAATGGCACTTCCTGTCGGCAGGTCTGCTGTCATTAGATTGGCACTGATTGATTGTGGCATTGTTACGTGTAGTGAACTTGTTACAAAAACTTTTTTCTGGTGTATAAGTTCTGTCCAGCATCATTTCAGAACTTCATTTGCTTATGTTGTTAATGTGATTGCAGTGATTGATGTCAGCTCGATTTGACTTATGAAGATACTGTTGTAAATTAAATATTGTTGTTATTATTTTTTTAACTTTTGACCATTATGTGTGTGACTAAAGTTGTTTTGTTAAGCTTGATGTGCTGTTATTGTGCTTGTAAACATGGGAATCTGTCATATATGTTTAATGTACTACTTGCTTGCTATGCAGAGGCATGTTTACACTGTCAACTTACCATCCTGTTCCGACTGAAACTCTGAAGATTCCAAAGCTCTGTCTCACCGGCAAAGTGCCATCAAGGTTTAGTTATGTTCTGTACACAGTCTTTTTGTCTGCGTCATTAATTTCTCTGCCTTGAATCAAAGAGTGTACATGCAAGTAACCTGTACATAGGTCATATGACATACTGCAGACTGTTGCCTCATTCAGTTCTTCACAGTTGCCAACATGCTGTCGGTCATAAAATGTGATAGTATTTTGTTATTTTTGACACCAGTTACCAGTAGTTGGTTGCACTTTATATTTTTCATGTTGTTAAATTTTTAATATTTGTAGGTGAGACATAACACTGTGCGGATAATAGATGGTATGCTATTACTACTACAAACAAGGTGTTGCCCTAATGGGACGTAACACTACTGGCCCGCCGTGGAGTGTCGGCCGCCCAACTGCCCGGCGTCAGCCGGCCCGCCCACCGGCTTTATTACAGACGACGACTGACGCCAGCGAGCAAAACAATACCGGCCTATTAGGCGGGCCAGTAGTAATTGTTACACGTTTATGAATCACTAATAGTATTTACTTAGCTCATTTTAGCTATTTGTTTAGAAGCGGTGGTTATTGCGGATATAAATGCTGATGGTGTTTTGTTGTCATCGTTGCAGAAACACAGCTGTTGATCTGACACACATTGACACTCCTGCAAACATGAGCTACTGGCCGCTGTTTCACAACGGTGTCGCTGCTGGTCTGAAGATTTCCAACATGTCACAGGTTGTGTCTACTTTATCTGTTGAATTTCTCTAAAATCCCCAGACTCCAACTCTGGGTTAAAGTCGGACACCGACTCCTGAACTTGTGTGATTGTGACAGTGTACTGAGTGAACGATGCAGACAGTCATATTCTCAAGATGTAAAAAAAATAATAATCCCATATTCATACAAAGTTATTTAAACCTCATTTCAGTCATAGCATGCTGTAGAACGGTGCACAATATTACACAAACAAGATTTAAATTACTAGTATATGTCCAGTCCAGTTGCATAAAAATTATACGGCACTTCAACAAATACATAAAAATCCAAAAGCAGTCCTTTGTGGCAGGACTCCAACTCCGGGATGAAAAAAAATTAGGACTTTGACTCCGGCCTTGGGCTAGAATCCAGGCTTTGGGAACTCTTGACTCCGCATCTCTGATGCTGACAATAGATCATTGATTGTGAAATACAGCAGGAGTTGGATGTTCATATTGACATGCTTATTGGTGCCTCTTGTACTGCCATCGTGGATGTTGCATACAGCGGTGCTCGAAAGTGTATTTCATATTGTACTTGGAACTTGACAGATCAGACAGTGTCACCAAAAGAGAAATTGTTAACTTTTGTAATGGAATTATGCATGCAGAAATGTCTTAGCATTCCAAAGCTGAGAACTAGATCGATGAAAATATTAAAATTAATATTATGCAATAATAATATTGATATTGGAGTCAGTGTGTTCATACTGGGAACGGGAATGGCGTCTCGCCCATAAAAAGGCCCATGCCACTTATCCTTGCAGTTTCTGGAAAATGGCTGATAAGACACAGTAGGAGGTGGATGCTGATGTTGTTTATGACATCATCATTGACAGAAAGTAAACATGTTGAACAGTGCCAGCAGTAAATATATGATGACGTAATAATAATTTTGCATGATGGGTTAATGGGATGGGGCCAAGATGAATGATGCATGAATTTTGATCAAGAGAACACAGTTCTTTGTACAAAAAAATTGTCAAAACTGACATTGTGTGCTGACAACAGATTAGCCATGATGAATCCAGTGACATGGCGTTTTTGCAATCATTTGTCGTTAATTATTGCAGCAGATGGTAGGTATGTCGAACAATATTCTAACTAGAGTAATTGAATAATCATATTACGGCTGTCATTTTTTCCTGTGTGGTATTTTCTTGTGTTGTATATATGTTGCTGACAGTGAAATTGAATGGCACGTTTGTAAGCTGCCATATGTACTGTTTGAAGTGTAAAATTTTAATTTTGTTTTTAACAACAGTTGGAGTCTACATGGATCCTGTTCAACAAGGCGAAGAGTGAAACGTTGACCAATGAGCATGCAGGCTTCTTGATGGGACAAGGTCTCAATGGTCACCTTACCAAGCTCGCAACGCTCAACATTCATGACTATCTCATTAAGGTTTGTGTTTTGTAGAAATGATTAGCCCGTGGTACTTCACCCCTGGGAGGTGTGTAAAGCATTTCTATCAGCATGTCAGTATTTCTCTCTCTTTCTGTCTGTCTGTCTTTCTGTCTGTCTGTCTGTATATAGTATGTCCACTCGCACATCTTAAAAACCACGTGTCCAAACCAGTCAAAAATTTTCTGTATGTGTTACCTGTGGCCGTGGCTGAGTCCTCCTTTGACAACAATGCAATTTAGTTCTTCTCTCATGACAGTGCAATACGTTATGTACTGTCGATTTTTGCACATAGTTGGGCATATATAAAGAAAATTAAAAACCACGCGAGAGTGATATATCACCCATTTGCCGGGACGCCACTGCTGGGGCGATCGGTTTGAATTTTGGTTTGCTGGGTCATATCGCAGACTTAATCACCCATGCCAAATTTTGTGACAATCGGTTCAGGGGTTTCTGAGTTCTGATACCCCCAATTTTGTCTTTTTCCATAGGAATAGCTGGTCGCCCTTATGCCCTTACCATGCTACACTGTGATAACTAGTCACCAGCAAAGGAAGATCAGTTTAATCCCTGGTTTAACCCCGTGCTTTGTGACTTTAGATCTACTGTATGTGCTAAATGCTGAACAACTAAAATCATAATTAGCATGTCTGTGTGGTGTCTTTATGTCTGTCTGTCTGTCTGTCTGTCTGTTTTGTGCTTCCACGTCTTTGAATTGGGAGGGGGAGCAAAGTCTGCCATCCTTGATTTCCTTTTTTTCATCTGCAGGTGCTTGTATTCTTTCATTGGTTTTGATGTTGTTGTGATATTGATGGATTATTTTTGTTATGGCAGAGGTTGGTTTAAGATCATCTGATGCAAACCAGCAATAGAGGGTAAAGCAAAACCATAGAAAGTGTTCAGGATTTTAATTTAAAAACAAATTAATTGGTGTCAGAGTAGGAGTAAACCGTCCAAGACAAGATGTGTGATGTGTGTTAAGCCAGACTATAGGCATTGAAAGCATCTGTAACATCCACTAACTACAGCCGTATCACCTACAAGCAGCTGAACTGAGTGCGATCTTGTGATGCTGTTTTTCGTTTTGTTGTAAATGCTAGATTTGCGCTTGTTTCTTGTGACTTAAATGTTGCACGGTAAATTCTAAATAATGTCGCTGTCATTAGCTACTGACTGTTTCGTGTTTAATGAATCGTTAGAAAAGATAAATGCTGTTACACTTTAAATGAGTTGGTTGTATGAGGTTGTATGGCTGGTTGCAGACGCACGAGATGACTAGCATGGGCCTGCTGCTTGGCATTGCTGCTAACAAGTCAGTTGACTCATATTTTTAATTATTTTACTAGTGTACTGTTTGTCCCCATTACTCTGTAGACAGTTGTCATTGGACAGTTTCTGTTTATGCAGAAGCTAGCGTTATCGTGAATTTGTCGGTTCAAGACCACATGAAACCAGCGTTGAAGCAGCAACATTGATTATTAGTTGACATATACAGGCTATATCTACTTACGCACCTCATTCACGTTGGACAGTCTGCTCAATAATTGACCGAATGCATGGTTTCCGACACTGCGGATTATGTTTGGCCATTTTCCAGTCATTGTATATACAACTGTTTACAGTGACAACTGAGTGCTTCTCTGCTGCTGTCAGTTGCTGAGCTTTGCCAACTAGTCACCCAAGTGGCTGGTCTACAGCCTTCAGTCAACATTCTTCTCTTTAGCTGCCTTTCTCATGACATTTGACTTTGCTATTAATGTCAGCTTATGGCTATGTTCAGCGTTTTCATCATAGTCATTTGCAGCAGCAAACAATGATTGCAGTTCAAATAAACAGGTTGATCGTCACTATTGCCAATAATTAATTTGGACAATCCAGTTTTCGGGGTGGGAGTAGACGAAGCATATGATGGGAAAACACGAACCCCCAGGGGGGGGGGCATAGAGAAATCGCTGCGCCCTACCACATCTTCATCAGATGTTCTGTGTTATGTTTAATCCAGTCAGCATCGTATTTACTTCCACATGTCCAAACTGTCTCTTACTACTGTCGTTGTCATCTAAGTTTAAAGTGAGTTGATGATTAAGGAGCATGTGTGACTCATTATGCTGGCTGCATCTAGTGGAAAGCTTAATGTAACAGTCTGGCGTCTGTCTGTCTGTCCGTCTGTCCCGTCGGCATACTCACTGTGACTCAACAGGGGGCAGCATGCAATGCTGCCTGCATACGTTTCGGCCCAGCAGTAAGGAATGACAAACTTGTTGCTGAAGGCAATTGACTTGGACACATTCCTGCCGTCATATTCACATATGTCGTCACTGATGTCAGGAGAGCACTTGGCCACCATTAGTACTCCCGTTTGTCAGAGAACTACATACCACTACTGAATCCGTTTTAAAAATGACTGATTAAGGAGCATGCGTGTCTCATTGTCGAAGGCAGTTGACTTGGTTGCATTCCTACCATCACTTGTGTAAGTCCTCATTGGTGTCAGGAGAACACCTGGCCATCGTTAATCCCGTGTGTCAGAGAACTGCATACTGCTGCGTGTCAATGTGCAGTTGTGGGCGTTGTGTGCTAGACGTGGAACAATGGATGTCGCGACGACAAAGCTACTGAGCATCCACATCTCGGCTCTCCTGCCTCCGACTTCAACGGAACTGGACGTGCCACACATTGTGAAGGTGGCCGCTATAATGGGCATTGGGCTGGTCTATCAGGGCACCGCACACCGTCTCATTGCTGAGGTGCTACTGTCAGAGATCGGTCAGTTGTGTCGTTTTCACTTGCATCTTAACAATTATTTTATAAGTGAACGAGGTTAGACGGTTCCTCTTGCTTTTCTTCCTCCACTTGTTTCAGAAGAGAACTTTTGGGTCTAAGCAGCACAGGATTTTACAGAAGGATTGCTCTTGCTGACAGCCAGAAGACAGTGTTAATGTTATTACACTGAAGGAAACTTGAAGTATTGACCCCAATCAGCAAAAATCACCCACTGCTTCATACTTTGTTGATCCACCATCAGACTTGAGGGAAATGGCATTGCTGGCTGTCTTTGTGCTAGATCTCCAGTGCTAGTAGCTTTAGATACTTTGAAGTGGATGTAAGCTATATCAGCTAAATTTGTCTGCTAGTCTGCTTGTATTCTTTTGTCACTGTCTTTGCTGGGTCACAAGTTATGTGATGTGCCCATGTCTTCATGTTTAAACTGTTTTTATGCCAGCAATTTGTTTTTAGCTTTCATCACTGAATGTTACGAACAGCATGGACATACATTGAGTTTTGTTTGTACAAAAATCATGCGTGTACTTTGATACTGGCACAGTGCATTGATGCATTGCAGCTGGTGAGTAAAGGCAGGTATGGCTCATTCCACCTAGGAATTAAAACTGCTGGTGGCAGGTAAAACTGTGTGATTCTTTGTTGACACATGCCACACCTGAGGACCTGAAAGACGATGTGTCATACATTAAGTGATGTACAATTCCACATTCTTTCCTTTTTATTTTTTAACTTTATTTATTCAGTTGCATTGTTTAGTAAGTGACCATTTTTTGAGATCATTGGCACATTGCTATAGGAGACAAATACTTAGTGATAATGTGCAAAATGTGTAGGTCGGCCTCCGGGTCCGGAGGCTGAAAACAGTGTCGATCGAGAGTCATATTCGCTTGCAGCTGGTCTTGGACTGGGTCTTGTCATGCTTGGCGTGAGCTGCCAGTTTTACACTGAAAATAAAAATAGCAATAATTTGTGTTTTAGTAATAGCACTCATTGTGATATGTAATTTTATATTTTTAGTGAAATTTGAGTCATTTATTCATTTCTGTTTTTATAGCATTTATTCATATTTGTACTTCTTATTAAAAATTCATTGTAGTGGAATTTCTGGGTAAAGTATGAAGTGGGTGGTACCATCAGCTGACTAAGTTTTATTTTTTGTTATGTTTATGCTTGTGCTTTTGTATTTAGTCAGTTTCTTGCACTGTTATTTTTTATGATTTTTATTCGCTGAATATTCAACCTGTTGGCTGGTTTACAGGACATGCATGCAGTCCATGAAAATATTTGTGGCATTTCTCTTTTCAGTGTTTTGACACTGCTGGCTCGCAGTACTCGCTCTTCATCCGTCGTTACTCTTGCTCGGCCACCTTTATCATCCTCTGTAAAAATAACTGATCACTTCTTTTGTTATGCTTTATCTTGTCTCTGGAATCAGCTCCCTTTCTTTCTTTGTCAACCTCATTCTGGTACCAGTTCCTCCACCACTCTGCACATCCATAACTCCCTCTCTCTTTTACTTCCGGCTTAAAACCTACCTGTTTCACAAATCCTAGCAATGTTACTGATTTGTAGTAGTAATTTGTAGTGGTATATAACGTTGTGTCGTTAGCGATGCAGCAGTGCATGGTGATTGATTGATTGATTGCAGAAAGGCTGCGAGGTACTGGGACTTTCAGACATGGCAATGCCAGACCAGCTATATCTCTACATGGTCGGCGGACAGAAACGGCCAATGGTAAATATACTAATGTTAGCTAGCTGTACAAGCAAAGAAAGTACCGGTACTGAAATTTAGTTGTGATGGTCATGAAACTCGAGAGAGTTTCCTATGCTTCTGTGCATTGTCATTGTGTTTATGTTATACAGACTGGCTCTTTCCGTGAGCGCTACAAATCGCCGAGTTATCAGATCAAGGAAGGTGAGTGTGTGAACGTTGACGTCACGGGCCCTGGTGCCACAATGGCGCTTGGTCTCATGTTTTTCAACACAAACAACAGGTATGAAGTTGTCTTGTGCAGTATTTTAACTCTTCCTTTTAGTGGTCTGATAGTGCATTTAGTCTGCTGTGTGCATCTGTGTCCACATGATAGACTTGAGCAAAGTAATCTTTGACCTAGATATTTTGCATGGTGGTTCGTCTTGATCTTGTCTAGATCACGTTTGAAGGTCAAGGTGAAAGTTCACAGTCACAGGTGGAAAAAATTTGTGGAACGAAAAACATTTTGGTGCTGCAACATCCGGCAGTGATGGAGGCTGTGTTATAAATAACTTCGTCTTGAACACTGATTTGAATATGAACATTACCTGTGTCAAATTCTTTCTGCTAAAGTGGTCAGTGTTATTTTCATTGAGGGCTTTTCTAGTTTAGATTGCATGTAGTAACTGTGTTAGCCTAAGCATTTAACAATTTGCAAGATGCTTGTTATCCACACATGCCGAGAGGGACGTTGTTGATATATCGGTTACTGTTTGTTTGTTTTTTTGTAATTCTGTGTGTATATGTTTGTACGGTTGAGGATTTCTCCATCTAGGATAAAGCTAGCAGCGTCTAATTTTGCACAATGATTCATCGGCCTCCTGGGCACGGAATCTCACATTTTGGAGAACTTTGCTCTCCCAGAAGCTTTTCCAGAAGCCCAAAATTGGACGAATGGGCCAGCGTACGGGCCATGCGCGTGGTCCTGCACTGCCAGCTGGCCCATACCAGCACACACAAAATTACAAAAAAACGTAATCGTTTGTAACTTCAGCATATTTGGATCACGGACTGAAATGCTTTGCTTTTTGATTAGTTTTTGTTTGGTAATCAGCTGGTTATCAGCAGCCATGCTTAGGTGTGAGCTCGACTGTCAGTTAAACCAACCCACTTTGCAGCACTGCTATTGGATGATGTGTTGTATGACCCACAGTTGTCAGTGACTATGGTATTTAATAACTAACTAATTTTGGTACAACCATAACTTTAGTGGTTAAGCAAGTCATATGTCCAGGGTTTGATTTCTCTTGAGATCTGTAAGGTATCAGTAGTACACCCGGCCACTCCGGCGAAGCCAAAGTTGCTTTAAACATGTTTTATCTTACCAGTAAGCTTGTCCAAGCTTGTTGTATGATAGGGCATTTATTTTTATGTGTGCCCAAAAGCTGATGCTTAATCTACCATCATGTAGTGCCAAAGGTGAAAAATAACAACAAGAATGGCAATCAAGAATACTGGAGCCTAGAAGATCTGGTGTGAATACTAGTCTGTGAAGGCAGTACAGGGGAGCAGGCATGTCCCAGCCCTTGTACCGTTGTGTTAAAAGGCGCTATTGCTAGTCATTAGTGACTGCTTAGATGTGTGCTTGCTGAATGCTGTTTGTTGAATGTCGATGTGTGCAGCTCTGTTGCTGACTGGTTTGTCATTCCCGACACACATTCACTGCTTGACTTTGTTCGACCGGATTTTCTGCTTCTGCGGGTTTGTCGTTTCGTTACGAGAATATTTTTTGCTGACAACATTTGTTTCTGTGTATGCTGTGATGCACATTAATGAACGATATGGGTATTTATTGACCACAGTAGAGTGGTATTTATCATGCCCTAAATTTTCAAATTGTTTATTGTTTTGGACTATATTGCTCTGGAATTTTATTCCTGAAACTTTTGTAACATGCCTTTCGTCAGGTTTATGGGGTAAAGGTGCTGTTATGCTTATTGCTGTTATTCGTCCACTGAAGCAATGGTTATGTTTTGAAGTTGGAATTCTTGTGAAGATGTGTTTTCTTATGCACTAGCCCACAGTGGTATCCGTCTAATGTTTTTTTTTACCATCACTTGATCCATTCCAGTGGCATACACAGTCTGGGGTAATGTAGTGTAATGTAATTTATCAATTTATATAGTGCATTGCCACATAAACGTTTTGATGGTGCATTCCATTGGACTGGTGACATTTGCATCAGTAAATAAAATACAATGAAATACGAAGTCTGTATCCACAACATATCCCAATATTTACAGATGGCTCAAATCAAAGTAATCATACTGTAACTGCTGTTGTCTTAAAGTCTTCCATTATTACTATAGGACTTATCTTACCCAAATAATTAATACTTATTAAATTTTAATATTTATAATATAGTTTTACCTTAAAGGTGCGATATGACCTAAATTTTGTTGAAAGCGCTGTTAAACTCTAACCAACCAACCATTGGACCGGCAGTGCAAGCTCATTGACATCGACATAGATAGTTACTGAGCTGGCATTATACTGATGATGACTGACAGCTGAACAAAGATGATGCATTGATGCAGTCACCAAGACCGGTATGCAGTGAGACTTTAGAATGTGAGGAACAGTCTGCTGACACTGACGCCTATGTTGAGCAGAGAACTTGAAACCAATCTGCCATGTGTCACTTGTTTTACTTTGTTCATGCTGTATGAAGCACACTGCTGGCCAGCATTCAGCAAACTGCTGACATCAGGCCACTAGAAATGTCCTGAAACTGTCATTTGAGTGTGATTATAGTTTGCTGTTAGTTTAATTGTTTACACTGATTGACATATCATCAGCTTTGCTTAACAGATTTGCTGTGTGCTATGTTATTTCTTCTCTTCCGTCTCAGTGATTTTTCTTTTTCACGTGAACCTGGTTTAGCCAGTTTCTCTTTGTGTTCTTCTTCTATTTGTTCCAGACGTGAACCTTTGAGGATAAATGGTACGGGTGTTTTATGGTCCAGATGCCTTTCTTTACACAGCCAGCAGTGATAAAGCACCGACTCCCACCATGAAAATTACGCACTGTCCTTGTGCTTTCTAGATTCACTGCTGGACTCCTGAGGTAAGAGGTGGCTCCCGTTGTGCCAGTACCCTATACCTGTTATGATACTCAAGTAATTACCCACGCCGGCATAGCCGCAGCATGGGTATGGCGTTCAGTCATGTCAGTTTGTCTGCCTGTCTGTTTGTCTGTTTGTCCGCACTGTAACATGCAAACGGCTTGAGCTATCAACACCGAACTTGTTACACGTATACTCTATATCAGTCGCTCGGCATGCATTGACCCACAGGTCAAAAGGTCAAAGGTCAAGGTCATACGGTTACAAAAACCGTCATGGTCGCACGGTTGCTAATGACGCATGCTGTAACAGCCTGTGCTGGCGTGGGTGCGCATGTCGATTTGATTGCTTATGTTTTCTGGTTGTATCTGCAGTCAGATTTTTGCACAATGCTGGTTCAGGTACTTTCTCGCAGTCTCATCATGTGGAATTCAGTTGCGCCATCTGAAGCGTGGATAAATAGTAATCTGCCTCATGTAAGCAGTCACATTGTCTGCAAGTTTATTTTACCTCCACAGTAATCTTGTTCCTTTTTCTACATGCGCTGTGCTATACTGGCATGGTATATGCTATGGCTTGTCACAAGCCGATGTCCTATTGAAATGGCTGAACGGCTCTAGCTCATTTACAAAGCCTACCATTGGGTATCCTACACCGTGTCGTGAGAGAATTTGGGTGTCTTCAATAATAACAGTACTTCCCTCTGAACTTATCCCAAACTCTGTACTTAGCCAGTGTTTCTGCTTTGTCACCATCACCAGTTTGTCACATTGAGCATCACGTTGTTTACAACATGATGGGCGTGACACGGCAAATCATGCAGTTCATCTGCGACAGCTTGGAAATAATTTTTGAAATCACTTGTGTTGTTTAATGGTTGTGTACTCTTGTACGATATTCATATTAAATAAATAAATGTCTTATTTGCATTATATTAAGATAAATTAGACAGATAAGACCAAACTTAAGTCCAAAGTTTGGACTTAATCCAATCTTAGACTAAAGTCTTAGCCAGTGTTTAGTCTAAGACCAAAGTTAGGTTGAACTTATTGGTTGTCGACTGGGAATTCCCAATGCTAACTGCATGTCAAAGGGATTTCAATGCTTTAGGGCTTATGTACAGACTTAGACCCAACAGAGGTCTAGTTTGGTCTTCAGTTAGTACTAAGTCTAGCTCTCGGTTAATTTTACTTTCGCTATTTACAAGGGCATGAAACATCTGTTAAGCCAGTTTACATTTGGTGCATCCCTCTGGAGAATGCAACGTAATAATTTTTAGCAAAATAAAGTGATTTTTTTATTAAATGGTATTGTAGGGTTTAACGTCCCACTCGACACATTATAGGTTATTTCGGAGACGATTTTTTTTATTAAAACATGCACATGGAGTGGAAGCTAAGCTGATATTAACCTAGGTCTGCTATAAAACGTGACTGAAACGAGGCCTAATATTCTCACAAAACCTTATACAAATTTCACTGACATAAATTTTGAAGCCATTTTTATTTTGTGTGAGGTTAGTTTTTAGCATGTGACTCCAAAATCATTAATTTTTATAATAATAATAATAATAATATACACATTTGTATAGCGCCATATGGTCGTAACTTCAGAGGCGCTAAACTTTTTATAAGCATCGCCAAGTCGCTGCAAAACCGGCAGGATAGCAAAACATCCGTTCTTAATTTTCAAAAGTTGAAATCATCGGTCAAAGACTAAAGTTTAAGACAATAGTCTTAACTCAGCAAGGACTTAAGTTTGGACTTAAGCACTGAGCTAATCCTTTTGTCTAGTCTTAGCAAAAATTGACCTCACTCACTGTTCTGCGCAGACTTATGTTGTTTAGCATTTTTCTGCTGTTAAATCGATGATTTACAGACAGTTATCTGTTTTTAGGTTGTATCCTTGTATGCATTTAACAAGAGCAAATATGCAAGTGATCCAGACTGTGATATTGACTTTGAGACAATGAGGTTGGTTTTATGTTATTTGTTTAAAGTTTTAATACTTCCGCTTTCGGCTGTGGTTTAATAGTCTTTATCTCAGTTAGTTTAAGGCTTTTTAGTATTCCTTATTGCTGTGTGTGTCAAGTATAAGTACATTTACAGATGTTTATGGTGTTTTATGGTGTCTTATTGTTCAAGCTTGTAGTACATATGTTGAGTTTATGACTGCTGTATTGTATGCTGTAGTTTTTCTTAGTTCTTTCTGAAATTACCTGTTCTTTGCTGAGTGTGAATTGTTGGTGTTATTGCAGTCAAGCATATTGCAACGTCGTTGCTGGTGCTGGCTTGGCCATTGGTCTTAAATATGCTGGCTCAGCCAATGTTGAAGCTTTTACCTGCCTTGTAAGTAGCACTGCAGTATTTCTTCTCTGTGACTGATAACGTTTGTCGATGTGTACAGTAAAATCTCCGGTGGTATACTTACAATGCTGGGTGAGTTTTGATTATTGGTCAAGGGTTCCGACTTTTGCCAAGCCAATAACATTTAAAACACCAAAGGTTCAGTTTGTCACCTGCTGTTTTAAAAACTGTTTTGTAGTGTTTTTGTTTATATTTTGTGTAAATACTGTATATGAGACAGACTGTTGTAATGTGTCGTTGCAGTTTGAGACTGTGAAGAACGTTCTGAAGCTGATGTCAAAACCCTCTCTTGCGGAGCAAGCCGGCAGGATGGCTATTGAGAACTGTATTGTTGTGATTGTTGTTAGCCTTGCAGCCGTGAGTACTCTGACATAGTGTCCTTCTGTCTCAGCTTTGTCTCATTATTAGAAAAAAATTTTGATTACATCCTTTTCTTTACCTTTTAGCGTACTGAGCCTGTGGGATCGGCCCTTGACCTGGAAGACTATCATCCTTTAGTGCTATTACACTGTTGGTTGGGTCATCTGACCTGTAAAATTGTCTCCGAAATGACCTATAATGTGTCGAGTGGGACGTTAAACCCTACAATACAACTTGTCTCATTATTAGGCTGCATTCAGTTCATTAGATGAACTCAATGCAAGTTGTGTAGTCTGTCCGTTTGTCATGTTCGCGAGCCCTGCAAAAATGTCTGAACTGATCAGGATGCCATTTTGGGGCTGACTCGAGTGAGCCCAAGGATGGACGTCGAGATCCCCATGGGAAGGGCAATTTTGGGGTTGTACTGTCCATTGAAAAGCATTGCAAGTCTGTGCAGCAGCGCTTTATGAAGCAAAAAATCAATAATGATGACAACGGGACTTCGACAGCTGGCGGCAATGCTATAGACTGCTCGATGTTGCATTACATTGAGAATTGAAACATCAACCCCCTGCAATGTGGCTTTTTATCAAAATTCTTTGACCGCTTGTTGATATTGTTTGACTTAGGTTTGTAGTTCTCTATTGATTTTAAGCTTGATTTTGTGGCGCTGTTGATTGTTTCTATATATCTATATACTTCCCGGACTGCCTCCACGGACTTTTGCCTGCATTGTTTCTTCTGAGCTACTTGGTTTTTGATTATATTTTTTCCTTATTTTTCGTTTCTGGGCCGTGTGCTAGATTAAGCTGGCCATCTCGTCAGCTTTTGAGCGCACATTAATCTACCGTATCGTATCGTAAAGCATTAGGCCATTCTTATGCTTTATGTTGTCTTTTATTTTTACCTTGTCTGTTTTTGCATAATTAATTACTCAATTGGTGTGGCATTAATCTGCCGTGAAAATTGTTATGCACTTATAAATTAGTACTCCCAACAACTACTGTCATGTTGTGTATATATGCCAACATAAGCATTGCATCAAATACGTAACAAAAACAACACAGTGTTAGTCAGTGTTAGTAACATTGGCAACCATGTCTTAGTTTTTACTGGTTCTGTCTAGTGTTGTGATTTATAAACGATTCAGCCAATGTTGTCTAGTTGCAAATGGGTAATTAATTGTCTGTTCAATATGATGTTGTGAATTATCTTTCGACTTTGCTAGTTCTCATTTTTGTGCTGCATTGTAGGTGATGGCTGGCACGGGAGACCTGAATGTGCTGCGGCTTTGCAGATACCTCAGAAAACGTATTGGCAGCGTGTTTGGTTTTGTCAGCTACGGTTCACATATGGCTATTGCCATGGCTATAGGCTTACTGTTTCTTGGTGGTGGAAAGTAGGTTGATTTAAATCCAATTGCACTCTGTAGTATTTTGACATTTTTGTAGCAGAATGGTAAACTGTAATCGTACAGTATCACCATTTCTCGTACAGTCTAAATATTATTTGTGATTTTGCTTATTAGTCTTAATTTCAGTTAAGTGGCTGTTCATTTATTGTAGTTGTTGTACTCGCAACAACTGGAACCTTTATGTCAGGAACTGATTGATTATTTTTTAATATAACTGTGAATTGTTTGTTTGTATTCGTCAGATACACACTAAGTACTCGACCAGAATCAATAGCTGCAATGTTGTGTGCATTTTTTCCCAAGTTTCCGACACACAGCAATGACAACAGGTGAATGGCTGTCGTTTGTGTGTTTCAGTATTGCATGTATCGTTACTAATTACTGCCTTTAGCTTTTAACCATTTTTTCTACAGTTGTGGTACTGGTGAAAATATGGAAAAGTCACAGCATACGGATTTCAACAAAGATACTACTAATGTAAGCGCTCGTGTGGCCTATAGCAGCATACGGATGTGAAAGCTGGACACTCAGAAAGAATGAAGATATACGTCTTGACGCCATTGAGATGAAAGGGCTGAGAAAGATTCTGCAGGTTTCGTGGACCGCAAAGAAAACAAATGAGTGGGTTCTTAACAAACCTGGAGTAAAGATGGAACTGTTAGACACTGTCAAAACAAGGAAGCTAGCATACTATGGTCACACCATGAGGAAACAAGGGAGTTGCCTGGAGAAAGAGATAATGTAAGGAACAATGCCAGATGTACGCAGGCGAGGATGACCACGCACGGCCTGGATGGACATCATTAATACATGGACAGGACTCCCCATGGAAGAGTCAGTTAGAATGACAGAGGACAGAGATAAATGGAGAAAGTACGTCCATGGTGTGGCCAACCCTCGCATCGAGGACGGCTCAAGAACAGAACAGGTACTGGTGTGGAAGAGCCAGTGGTGCCCCTTTCCTAAGGAGTCTAGCAGTAGGTGATGAAAGGATGTACATGACTGTGGGTGATCTTCCGTGGTTGGAGTCAGTGCTTTCAGTTTTCTTCATTGGTTAGGTGAGAGGAATTGTATCCAAGTCTTAAAAAACTGGTGTCACTTGTCACCAAAAGTTGTCTTTCACAACATGAACTTACGCCTCAGAGAATATTAATTAGTTATCTCTGCATTAGTTGTTTTCGTTGATTTGAGTCGATTATTTAGTGATTAAAGACTTCAATCTTTTTTAATTGTTACCACCCTACTTTTAATGTTCCATTCAGTATATAATGGTTATTTCAGGCAATTTATGCAATTAAAGGCACTGGCACTCAGAAACTGCACTGAAAATAACCTAAATAATCTACTAGACATGTCCTAGACATGTCACATCTATGATGGTTGCAACGTAATGGCCGCCGAAGGGTGGGTCACAATGAGCAAACGGATCTCAGCCGTTTCTGGGTCAAAGGTCACAGAAAGTAGGTTAACTTATAGTGGACACATTGTAGATTGACACTAGCATTTTGTTTGTCTATGCGACATTTCATTCTGGATGCAGTGTCGAGTGTGGAAGTCACGAAAAAAGTGGTCAAAAATTTGATGCGCCCCAAATTCGGGAGGAGGGCCCCCATTTTTTTGGGGGGGTGAGGCATTTGTAAATCAACACTGCTTCCAACCTACTGGCCAAGTTTGGTTGATATTCCATGGCTGGTCTTTCATCTATGCTGACGAGTTTTAAAAATCAGCAGTATAATATAATGGCCTTGTCTTTGGTGTCCATAACACACAAAATGTACAGAGACATACGAACCTATCCGAGGGAGATTGTATAAACAGCTATTAGAATGAATGCGGTATCTGATGTTTCTCTGGAGATTAAGATGAATCTCCCAAACGTTTCTGAATGAGGATCCTTTTCGGATTATTGCAATAGTTGTAGACCAGATGTCGTGGCTGTCACCTAGCCGAGAGTGTTAATGCTCTGAAATTTTGAATAATTTAGTATTTCATATTTTCAGTATGTGCCTTTAAAGTTCTTAAATCTGAATTAATTCCATGAATACTATACATGAGCAGCTGCTGCATGTAACTCTAATTAGATCATATTTGTGTAGTGTGTTAGAAGCTGCTGTAATGTACACGCTGCATGTAGGTATCACCTGCAGGCATTCCGGCACTTGTATGTATTGGCAGCGGAGAAACGCATTGTCATACCACGAGACATTGATAGTCATCAAGCTTGCTTTGTCGAACTTGAACTTGTCTTCAAGGTATCTGCTGCCACACTTTCTGTTTTCAGTGCTTTGTTACTGTTCATTGGGTGCTACGATCAGCATCCATTATGTAAAAACCTTTAATGGACCACCAGCTAACCAATACAGACCTTGAAAATGGTTGGTTGTGCATGCTTGTGTTTGTGCCACACTTCAGACAATTATGAGTTAGACATTCTGGTTGGTTCTGTGGCACAGTGGTAGAACGTCAGTCTTTGGCCGGTGCACTTTCCCTGTCCTGCACTCGACCTGTAGCTGATGGGTGACCACTTATGTGGGTAAACAGTCCGCTATAGGTCAACCAACCAGCCTTTCATCCATTCAGGGTCGATAGATGAGTAGTAAGCTGCAATTGCTGTCTCTTACCTCAGTTAGGGGTGGCGCCATCTGGTGAACGCTTACGAAGGAAAGGCAGGCATGGTGTATTTGCAGGTAAAATTATGTGATCCATGCCTGAGCGCTTTGAGATATACATAGTATATAAAAGGCGCTATATAAATACTCTTCCTTTCCTTTTTTTCCTGTCCTTTTCCTGGCAGTGTTTCTGTAAGTATCATCCAGTAAAGTTGAACGCAGTTTAGCTGTCACATATTTTCATTTTGTTCCACGTAGCTTACAATGCATAGTGTGTGATTTGAATACCAGTGTCTGAGAGCCAGCATTAACAATGCAGTGCCTTTTCATTTAGCAGTATGTTGATATGTTGATAGTTTATTTTCACTCGTCAGAGTCAGTGCTTTGAGTACCATTGAATACCTTGACTCTGTTAGCTTAGCTGAACGACATGAACGGCATATGCTCTGTAAAAAATCTGTGCCAGTTGTCTCCAAAGGTTCGCTTTTTTGCAGGACCACGGCCATTCTGTAGTAACGTGGGACGAGAAGGACAGTTAGTTAGTTAGCTAGCTAGCTAGCTAGAATTTTCTGAGGCACAATAAGCAACACAGTTACAGTGTGCCAAAACTGAAAAAGGCGGGTGCAATGGTAGTTCTGTTGGCTATGGTTGTTCTTAATGTGGTAGCAGTTTGGAACTCTGTGTGAAGTGAGAAAGTTAAATTGAATGCAGATTGTGAATGTTTGTGATAGAATCAGGAAGTGTCTGTCGTCATGGCACCGTGCATTCTTCCGGAGCTTCATCTACTCACTGCTGTGTGTATTGCAGTAGCTGTTGCTTGTAGTCGTCACTGTAGGTATTCTACCTGCTTTCTAATAGTCTGGTGCCGTGTTCTTTCTGCATTTCATTTCTGTAATAAAACTACTTTTATTGACTCGTGTTTGAGGCAATGAAACCTCATTTCAGTGATCCATGTTTGATTTTCACTCAGACCTGTATGAGTGATTGTTGGCATCAGATTTCATTTTCAAGCTGTCTAGTTGGTATCTGTGGGGTTTTTCCATGGCCACGCTTGCTATTGTGGTATATGCGGTGGCTTTGTGTCTGTCCATCCATCCGTCTGTCTTCCACTTGGTGCTCTGCCAAAATAGCTAAACATAAGATCATGGAACCGCCATATGATAGCTTAGGGACTCTAGTTTTTTTACGCCAAAAATCTTAGTGAGATTCGAATGGGGTCAACCAAAATGTGGGGGTGCCAAATACAAGTGGAGTAGGTTAACCCTTTCCGCCGAATCGGGTCGCTAGTGACCCGATTTGGCAGTTAGAATGACTAAGCCTGGGGTGGAATTTTGGTGGAATATTGCAGCTTTCCGGAAAAATATTCAGGCGGGCAAGGGTTAAAGTTGGAGATTTTCGACCAGTATCTCACTATATCTCAGAAATAGTACAAGATAGGGACATATTTAGTATGGAAGTTTAATATTAACTCCTATGTGTTCTATCGAATGATGCTGTTTCCAGTGACCTTGAGTGACCCGTTGCTTATTGCTCCAGAAGAACATACATGTGGGCATTTTTAAACAGAATGCATGTATTAAGAAATGTGCAACATTAGAAGGTTTGCTTTGCCAATTCTGGCTAGGTTGAAGTAAATTTCTTTTACATGCTTCATGTCAGAAATTCTTTACCGTCAGCATGTTTTATGTGTGCATGCGATGTTACATAGTTGTGAAAATTAACAGTAAATGGTGTTGATCGAAGGTTTATAACAAAAAGTCTGAAAAGTTCCAAGTCACAATTTGCTTGTGTTCTTGGAGTTGTGATGCAGTCTATAATGTTACTTTTGTGGTCCGTGTACTAAAGAATTGTTCATTAAAACTGATTTGTAGGTAAGAGTGAAAGGTCCGCGTTACTGGCCGGTGGAGTTTCAAGTTGACACTAATTGGCAGGCGCTCAGGTTATCACTTACTGCTTTCTGATGTATGTAAGAAGGAGCTAATTGTGTGGTGGATGGAATACAATATGTGAATTTGGTACTAGTGTTGGAGTGTGTCTCAGCAGTTTGGATGCCGACAAGGAAGAATGATGCTGGTGGGTGATTTTGCCTGTCTGTCGTCAGTGCTGTGAGTTTTTTCAGTGATTTGACACTGTTGGTTGGATGAAACATCTAACACGAACAAGTTTCAACTCGGAATGCATAATTTATTAGTTTATAAGATATCCGTTGCTGTATGATGAGGACAGTATTCAAAGCACCATTCATTGTTGATGTTCCTAGGAGGTTGCTCGAGTCAACTGGATGCCTGTTTATCAAACAACGAGCTGGCTATCTCTCATATGCTGTGGATCCCAAGGTTCTGCTGTTTTTCTGCATTGTAATAAAATTACAACTGCTTGAATAGATGGAAGTTGATGTCATTTTTGGGACACAAACTAAAAGTAACTGTACATGAGAACACTGCTGATAACACTGTATGCATTGTGCATGATGTTCTACGTTTCTCATTATCAGTCGGTGTTTAAATGGTATATTAAACACAATCTGGTGCGTAATTAACATTACTTTACCAGATTGATATGAATTTCAACAGGCTTTGTTGTTAGGTATTGCAGCTTGTCATTCAACATTGGCAGTTATAAATTTGCCATCAAATAAACTAGGCCAGTTTTCTTGCATTATGGTTTTTATGCATTTGCATGCATGCATTGTTTCGTGATGTATTATTGGAGTAATATTTAGATTATTATTTCAGTTATTTTGAGTGCTGTTTCTGAGTACCAGAGCATTTGATCACCTAGACTATCTGAAATAACCTATTGTATGTCGAGTGGAATATTTAGTAAGTAAGTAAGTAAGTACATGGCTTATATAGCACCAAGGTCTTTAGAAGAATCAGGGATCATTAAACACTAGGGATGGTAATTATTTTAAAAAATCATTCAATTGATCAAGCACCTTTATTCAGTAATTAATCAATTAAAATCAGTTAAATCCATGAATTGAGAAATCGCTTATGAACACTTCTGGGGCATATGCTTATGCTGTCCGTGGTAGTATGTCTGTGGCATCCTATAACAAATATAGGCCAATCACAATAATTACCATTGTCATTTTAGTCCACTAACAGTTGGAACAAGAAATGTTTGGTTAATTTTTTTCTGACAGGATTCACTGAAGTAAATATGGCATATAAATTATAACGGAATAAAAGTTTTTAATTGATTAAAAGTTTAAACAGTTAATCAGTTAATTAATCATCGACTATCACAGCCCTGTTTTAAACACTGCTGAAAGTCTCACTTGCTTTCAATTATGTTGCAATGTTAATGTTTCTGCAGGGTTATCACGGTCTTCTTTCACAGTCCATGACGACGGAGCGTATGTATGGAAAAATTTTAACGGTATGCTCGTTAATTCATTATGCTTACATCATGCATTATAAGGGCACAGCAATGCTCATTTCATTTCTGTTTCTTTGTACCAACCTTATAGTGCGTTGTGTCATAAGTTACGTGCATGCAGTTAAAGGTGTTTAAAAGCAGTGGATCATGTCATTTTGTTCCCATATTGTGATAGTTAATGCAGATCTAAGCAATGATGAGGGATTTGACAAATTTGTTGGTCATTGTTTGTTTTTAACTGATCTGTTGTCAGTGCTCTTAACAGGTAGTGGTAGTGGTAGTATCATGTTGTCCCATATGACTGCATAATATAATACAGTTCTAGCTTAAATGACCTGAATTGTGTTGAAAGTGCTGTTAAACTCCAACCAATCAACCGAGTGCATAATTCAACATTGCGTCATTTGACAGATGAAATGAATAACTGGATGGGTTGCAGGCGAAGGACATCAAGTCATATTCCTCAGATCCTGCTGTGCTGGCGCTGGCTGAACAGTTCTGTACATCTTGCAGCTCCTCAGTGAGTACTACTTGCCACTGCAGAACTTGCTACTTCATTCTAATGCGTGTTGATTATAAATAAATAAACTAGTATCTGCTCTAGTTTCTCTTTGATTGTCACTCTAACACTTGTGTATAGTGAACATTTAGTTTATAAATACCTCCAGTTTAGTGATTATTATCCTTTATATTGAAGCTGGTTTATTCCATCATTGCTACTACCAAACCTATCGATTGGCATTGCTTGGCCATAAGTCCGTGTCTGTTACCCATTGCGTATTTTCTATTAACTGATGAACCTTCATGCCACACTACTTTTCGATATCGTCCATCCAGTCTCTGTTTTTTAACCATATGAATTGATACTAGTGAAAACTATTGGGCAGTTTGTCTGTATTTTTAGCTACACAGTGTAGCACAGTAAACAGCACATGGCGTTACATATCATAATCATATGTTGCAGGAGAGTCAGACATCTCAGTTGCTGTCACAGCTACTGTACGATGCTGTGTCGCAAGAAAAATTACAAATACTCGCTGTACAGATTGCTCTGCATCAGGTTTGATGTGTGCCTCGTGTCATGCAGCAGTGTAAACAGTGATTGCCATTTCGAACATGTTGACATACTATTTGTGCTGTATTTTCATGAACTTCGTATTTAGTGAATATGCAAAAAATCTAGTAGCTCGTAACTGCTAGCTTGTGCATTATTATCACTGTTGTTGCGGGCATGAAAACTGGAGCTAAGTAAGGTGTAAATGGTTACAAGTGTTTTATTCAGTACCGTGGTGTTCTGGCAAGGGCTGCTTTTTTTCTTTGGAGAGCTTCAGATCAGCATAGGAACAGGAGCGTTTTTCTCATGTCATCTTTAATACTGTGTGGCACTTTTGCTATATTGAAATCGAACGAATTTTCTGCTATCAACTATCAAATGCTGCAGATGCATGTTTTAACCACTACGCTACTAAATTTTATGTGCCGGAGGTCTTGAGCACTCCTGTGTTAATGAGGTGTATGTTGCCTATGTTGTATCAGTGTGTGGCGAGACTGGAAACAAGTTGTCGTCCTCTTGTCCTTTGGCAGCTCAAGCTTCTTGCTGCGTTCTACGAGCGCACTGCATCCAGTTCATCGTCATCTGATTCTCGGCTTTTGTCGAAGGAGTTTCTGCTCAGCTTGCAGAGTCGGATCGAGACCATCTTAAATCAGTGGGTCAAAAGTATGACCTCCAGCTTGTGTTTGTTTTATCAAGTGCTAGAAGGCATATTTTAATGTACTAGGAGTAGCAGCAATGGAAGCATTTGTGGACAGACATTTTCAGTGTAATGACCCAGATTTGCTTTGTGTGGTCCTCAGGGTTGTGACAATAAGCTTGATCTGTTTCCAGGCCAGATGTCGTACTGATGTCGGCCAGATGTCGTAATGAAACCTGAATTTGGTTTTTTACATATTGTGTTATATTATCTTTAAGTTTACTGCTTAAATGTCTGATGTCGTTATATTATATTAGGTTCGGTTTCTTCAGTACGAACGTAAATATCTGGCTGGCAAGAACGTCTATGAAATTACCTATTTTTGTGTCAAGTTGGGCTTTAGATCTTCCACCTCCGTCAAGCAGCAACGCAGATGTAGAAGTATTTGTGGCTGAATTGAAGTCTTTTAACATCAGACATTCTTGCAGATGTTCTGTGCTACAAGATGAGACTTTTTCTTGATCAAATATTAACCAACTTCACCCTTTTTGCTGACATCAATCTTTTTAAAATTTATTAAAAATTAATAG
>Ga0209780_1000124_pt1 | contig 34549 bp, 38 predicted proteins | sample WorMetexBAHAMAS2_FD_187384 | JGI IMG/M metagenome (GOLD analysis project Ga0209780, IMG submission 187384) | Marine gutless worms symbiont microbial communities from Max Planck institute for Marine Microbiology, Germany - Inanidrilus exumae... | ecosystem: Host-associated > Annelida > Digestive...
GCGGCACGAACCATCCCCGATCTCTGGGACGCCATCGCCGACGCCATCGAAACCTTCGAATCCGACGAATGCCTCAACTACTTCGTCAATACAGGTTATGACCCGGTATAAATTGAACCCGCTCTAGAACCGAACGCCGCCGACGATCATCACCTCGCCGCCGAGGCGCGTTCGCGGTCCCTCGTGCCGCAGATCAGCACCTAAGCGCCCGTAGGCAAAGGTGCGGTCGGCGGAAGGCGCGGCGCCGACGGCGTCCAGCAAGTCCAGACGCGCCCCGAGATGCCCATGCCAGGACCATGTGGGCGCGCTGTGACCGGCGTGGCCGACGGTGAAGCCACCCTCCAGGACCTGGCTCGCCCATGACGTCTTCACCGACCAGCCCACTTCCACCTTCTCGCGCCCGCCGGCATCGTCGCCTTCCACGATCCACGCGAGACGACCGCGGCCCTCGATCCGGGCGCCAAGCAGCGGCCGCACGGCATGCAGGGCCACATGGCTGTTGTGCGTCTGCTTGCGGTCGGTCGCAGCGCGATTGTCGGTCCGGTCGAAACCGATTTCCAACGTCGTCGGCGATGGATCCGTGCCCCAGGTGAGGTCGATCCCCAGCCGCTCGGATAGGTCCAGGGGCTTGCTCTCGCCGCCGCCGGCACCAGGCCGCTCATAAGCGTCCTTCATCGCCGTCTTGAACGCAATCCGGCTCGGGAATCCCTGCCCAATGTTCGGACGGAACGAGAGGTCGCCCTGCATCTCTGAGAACCCCGTCGTCGCCGAATGCCGGTCGCCGGCAACGTTGTTGTGCGAACGGATCAGCGCAGCGCGCGCCTCGGTGATGCCGGTCACCAGCCGTGCCTCGGTGCGCATGCGCCGGGTATCGGCGGCCACGTCGGATCGGCCCGGATCGTAGCCGGCGCCGGCCTCGTCATACGCGATGAAGCCGATCAGGCGGGTGTCGCCGATCCGCACTGCTTCCAGCTCCACCTGATGATGCTGGGCCATAGATGGGCCGGCCGTGCCGTCGCGGTGAACGGCCACGCCGCTTTCGGCGGTCAGCCGCCCATCCAACGCTGCGAGCCAAGCGCTCGCGCCCGTGGTGCGATGCGGCGTCTCTTCGCCGTCCGCGTCGCGGGTGTGTAGCGACAGGCTGTAGCCGACCTCCACGTCGCTGCCCAGCCGGCCACGACCCTGTCCGTCGACGAAGCGTTCGGCCTCGAAGGGGTCGCCCCGCAGCCGGCGAAACGGGTCCATGTCGCGGCTCTCGGCCACCGATAGCGACCCAATTGTGTCCGAAAGACGCCAGATTTGGCGCTCCCCGCAACCGGAAAACCCTTTGTAGACCATAGAATTGACACCGTCGAAGTGCAAAGATCCCGACGTCAGTGCAACGTCTGGCGTGCGTGCGTCGTTGCCGAGCCGCGCCATTTCTGCTGCCGGCGACGAGGTAGTGTCTACGTCCTGGCCGACGCCCACGCAGGTGGTGTCGGCGTGTGCCGAAGGAGCGGCGACCGCGACCGCCCACAGGCACAGAAATCCGCTCGCCATGGCCAAGCGGTCATGGACAGTTGGGCGTGTGCGCTTCGCTGCGCTCAAGGCCGGGATCTGCCGCTTCGCTCCCGACACATTCCTATCCTATCCTCGTCGTCTATTGCGTTCGCGGTCTATTGCGCTCGTCGCTTATGGCAACGGGGCGCTGGAATCGAGCGGCCGCCGACGCGGCATCGCTCGTCGCACTAACTCCCAGTCCGTTTCATTTACGGCCCGCAGGGCGATGGCGGTCACGGCCAGCACCATCAGCGCCGCAGTCAGGGCAATGATCGGGCCGGCGGCTGTTAGAGCCAGCTGGGTGACGGCCGCAGCAACGGCGGTCGCGCCGGCTCGCACCACCGGGCTCAACAGGGCGAAGCCGGAACGCCATCCGATGGTCCAGCCCACGGCCACGGCCCAAACCGTGGTTCCGGCGGCGGTCGCGGCCATGGCGCCCCAGGCGCCGAACGCTGCCGCCAAGGGCCAGAATGTGGCGGTCAGCGCCGCGCAGCCGAATCCCGTGGTGACGGCGGCGGCGGCGAAGCGTCCCTGCCCCATCAGGACTTTCGTTCCGGAAATGGCCACGGTCATGGGTGCCAGCATCCACAAGGCCAGGCCGATCAGTGAACCGGTCAAGGCGTAGGCTTCGCCCACAATGAGGTCGACCAACAGGGGACCGAGACCGACGCCCACGACTCCCGCGGCCGCACCGGTGAGTAGCCCAATCCGCACCATCCCGCCGAAGAACCGCAGATCGGTGCCGTCTTGTTTCCCGGCGGCTCGGCTGACCACCGGTATTGCGGCGGCGCCAAGGGAAAACGGCAGGATCAGCGCCAGCATGATCACCTGCATGGCCAGCCCGAGCTGCCCCACGGCGGCCGCATCGGTGGAGGCGTGGCGAAACAAGACGACGGCGCCCTGAAACAACCAGAACGACCCCACGTGCGAGACCATTGACGGCAGGCCCGGACGGGCCAGCGTCCACATGCCGGCCACGCCCCAATCCGGCGCCACTGGCGCGATCCGTCTGTGCACCAGGATCAGGCCGTTAATGGCCTGCGCCCACCACACCACGGCGTGGACTGCCGCCACCCACACCACGTCGCCGACGATCACCATGACGGCGATGGCCAGCACCGTTTCCAGCGGACGGAAGATCCCTTCCTGAAGCATCTGGAAACGGGCCGACTCGGTGGCGATGAAGATCTGCTCGGTCAGCATCCCGAGGCCACGGCCGGCAAGGGCGAGGCCGAACACCAACAGCAGGTGTTGCCGCAGCGGATCCGGCTCCAACGCCAGCCCGATTCCGATGCACGCCACCATGGCCAACAGGCAGGTGAAGCCGCGCAGGGCGGTGGCACGGGCGACGATCTGCGACAGGCGTTGGCTGTCGCGACCGATGTGGTGGCCGAGCACGCCGGCGAGGCCGAGCGAGGCCAGCGGCAGAAACACCAGGTACCAGGAGTGGCCATAGACGAAGGCGCCGTATACGTCCGGGCCGAGCAACCGCGCCAGCAGAACGACGTAGACCGCCCGCGATGCCATGGCCACGACGCGCGATCCCGCAACGAACGAGGCGTTGGTCAGGATCGACTGAAAAGCCGGCGTGCTCACTGGACGGCCGCGAATCCTAGAGTGGTGGTGAACGGCCGGGCGCCCCGCCGCGCCCGACGATTCATCAAACAGTATAAACGTGAACCAATCCTTGCGGCGACCGATCAGCCGGCCGATGCCGGACTGCCGGAAAGCTGCCCGTGGATCAGGCTTGCGGCGATGGCCCACATCACCACGCCAACCGTGGCATCGAGAACCCGCCATGCGGCCGGCCGGCGAAACAGCGGCGCCAGTCGAGCGGCGCCATAGGCCAAGCCGTAGAACCACACCAACGACGCAGCCATGGCGCCGGCGGCGAAGGCGGCGCGCAGAGGGCCGTCATATTGCCCGGCCACACTGCCCAGCAGCACCACCGTATCCAGATACACATGCGGATTGAGCAGGCTCAATGCCAGCGCCGTGCCGAGGGCGGCCGGCAGTGATTCGTTCTCTGGTCCGCCCGCCGCCTCCAGCGTCCGCGGCCGGGCCGCGGCGTGGAACGAGCGGACCCCGTAGCCGATCAGGAACACCGCGCCGCCCCACGCTGCGGCGGCGGTGAACACCGGCGCCGCCGCAACCAGGGTGCCGAAACCCGCCGCGCCGACGGCAATCAGCAGCATGTCGCAGAGGGAACACACGGTGGCGACCGCGAACACGTGGCGGCGGCGCAAGCCCTGGCGTAACACGTAGGCGTTCTGCGCGCCGATGGCGATGATCAGGCCGCCGCCGAGGGCGAACCCGCTTACCAGGGCGCTCAGCATCGACCGAGCCAGCCGCTCAACGCCTCCAGCACGTCCTCGACGGTCAGGTGGGTCAGATCGCTTGCCTGTCGTATCGCAACGCGATCGCCGCGCGGGGCACACAACGCGGGATCGGAGGCCGCCGAGAACAACATCAGCGATGGGCAACCGGCGGCGGCGATCAGGTGCATCGGGCCCGTGTCGTTGCCCACCGCCGCCCGGGCCGCGCGAGCCAATGCCACCAAATCGAACAAGTCGGTCCGCCCGCACAGGTTCTGTGCCTCCGGCACGGCGGCAGCGACGGCGGCCAGAATCTCGGCCTCGGCCTCGCCACCCAGCAGCACGGGGTGGCAGCCTTTGTCCACCAGCCGCCGAGCCAGCGCCGCGAAGCGGTCGGCGGGCCAGCGCTTGTCCGGCCGATGGCGAGCGCCGCCGGGAACCAGTACCACCGCCGCGTCGCCGACGGCAAAACGGCTTGCGTCAGCCGCGACCCAACCCAGATCGGCGGCCGGTGCCGACGGAATGCCAGCGATCCTCAACTGTTCCGCCTGGCGGTCGATGGTGTGCAAGGTGTCGCGGTTGGGGTTGGCATGCGGGTGAGAGCAGCCGGCGGCAATACCCGACCACTCCGGTCGTGGTCCGGGCCAGAACAGCCGGTAGTAGGCGCCGCTGCGGTCCGAGGTCTGGAGGTCGTAGACGCGATCGAAGCGACCGCCGCGCAGCCGTCGTCTGAGTTCCAGCCAGCCGCCGATCTGCGCGAATCCCGGCCGATCGTCGGTCCACACTTGGTCGAACCACCTCGAAGCCTCCGCAAAGCGGCGAAACGGCGCGGTGGTCAATAGAGTGATCTGGGCCTTCGGATGGTGGTGGCGGATAGCAGCGAACGGTCCCAGGGACTGGACGAAATCGCCGAGAGCGCCGAGCTTGACGACGAGAATCCGCTGGCCGCTCACCGCCCGGCCTTCGCCCTCAGCACCTCGTCATAGACGGCAAGGGTCCGGGCGCACATGGTTTCCTTGGTGAATTCTCCGCGGACGTTGCTGATGGCAGCATCGGCCATTCGCTGCCGCGCCGCGGGTGTGAGCGCCAGGCCGCGGTCGATGGCTGCCGCTAGGGCTTTGGAATCACCCGGCGGGACCAGCCAGCCGCTGACATCGGGGATCACCGTTTCACGGGCGCCGCCGTGGTCGGTGCCGATCACCGACCGACCGACCGCCTGCGCCTCGGCAAGCACCCGGCCGAAGGCTTCCGGCTCGATGGAGGCCGACACCACCAGATCCGACAGCATGTAGGCCGCGGGCATATCGTCGCAGTGGTCTACCAGACGCACGACGCCGCCGAGGTCGTGTCGGTGGATGAGGTCTTCCAGCTCCTTCCGGTATCGCTCGCGCCCCTGGTCGGATCCCAGGACCACGCACGTGAGGTCACGCCGCTGCAGCTTGGCAATGGAGTCCAGGAACGTGACCTGCCCTTTCCAGCGACTGAGACGGCCCGGCAGCATCACCACTGGCCGGCCGGTATCCAGCCGCCACTTGCGCGCCAAGCTCACCATCCGGTCGGCCGAAATCCGTTGCGGATTGAACCTCTCCACGTCGACGCCGCGATGAATCACCCGGATGCGAGACGCCGGCAATCCATAGACCTGGCGGATGTGCCCGGCGATGAAGCGCGAGATGGCGATCACCAGATCGCCCCGGGTCATCACTTCGTTGTAGCGGTTCTTGAGCCACGGTCCGGTGCCGTAGAAGCCGTGAACGGTGGTCACAAACGCTGTGCCGGCGCGCCGCGCGGCGGGCCAGGCGCTCCACGCTGGGGCCCGCGAGCGGGCATGTACGATATCCACGTCCTCGCGCCGGATGATCTCGAGCAGGCGACCGATGTTGCGGCGGATGGTCCAGATGTTTTTGCTGTCGACGGGTAGTTCCACGTGCTCGGCGCCGGCGCGGCTGAGCGCGTGCACCAGCGGGCCGCCGGCCGATACGACGATGGCACGACCGCCGGCATGCTGAATGGCCGCGGCCACGTCCACCGCGCCTCGTTCCACGCCGCCCTGTCCGCCCAGCGCTGGAAGGACCTGCAGTACGGTCAACCTCTTCGCCGGCCACGCGGCCTCGGCGTGGGCGTGATTGGGCGTGGCGACGCTCGTGGTTTCGGTGTTATCGTCGCTGGTCAGGGTCATCCGAAGAGCGGATCATGAACGAGGGGTCGTCGGGCGGCGAGGTCGTCCCCAAGGTTCTGCACCGGGGCGATGGCTCATCTATCGCCTACCATCGAATCCACGGCAAGTCGCCGGGGATTATATTCCTGACCGGTTACATGTCCGACATGACCGGACAGAAGGCACTGCGGCTGGAGCATTTCTGCCGCGCCCGCGACCTGGCTTACCTGCGGTTCGACTACTTCGGCCACGGCGCTTGTCAGGGGCGTTCACCGATGGCACCATCGGACAATGGATCGACGACACGGTGTTCGTCCTGGACACGCTGACCGCCGGACCGCAGATCCTGGTGGGATCCAGCCTCGGTGGCTGGATCATGCTGGCTGCCGCCATGCGCCGGCGACGACGTGTGGCGGCCATGGTCGGAATCGCCGCGGCACCCGACTTCACCGAGGACCTGATCCCGGCGATGCTGACCGACGAGCAGAAGGAGGCCTTGGATCGCGACGGCGTTGTGCCGGTGTACAGCCCCTACGATCCGGAACCGACCCCGGTGACCAAGCGCATCATCATCGAAGACGGCCGCAATCACCTGGTGCTGCGTGATCCGATTCCGCTGGACTGCCCGGTGCGGCTGATCCACGGGATGGCCGACCCGGACGTTCCGTGGCAGACGTCCTTGAGGATCATCGAGCGCCTGCAGTCCAAGGACGTGGAGGTGCAGCTGATCAAGGAGGGCGACCATCGGCTGTCGTCGCCCGACGATCTTGAGAGGCTATGCGAAACGCTCGACCTTCTTCTCAGGCGGACCTGAGCGGCATCATCCCGCCGCGCCGCCCTTGCCGCTGAACGCCTTCAGGATGTCCATCGGGACCGGAAAGACGATGGTCGAGGTCCGATCGCCGGTGATCGACTGCAGCGAGTTTAGGTAGCGGAGCTGCAAAGCCTGCGGCTGGCCGGACAGAATCTCCGCCGCTTCGAGGAACCGCTGCGCGGCCTGCAATTCGCCCTCGGCGTCGATGACCTTGGCACGCCGGCTGCGTTCGGCCTCCGCCTGCTTGGCGATGGCGCGGATCATGCTCTCGTCCAGGTCCACGTGTTTCAGTTCCACATTGGACACCTTGATGCCCCAGGCTTCGGTCTGGTCGTCGAGAATGCGTTGGATATCGGCATTCAGCCGTTCGCGTTCGGCCAGCATCTCGTCCAGCTCGTGCTGGCCCAGCACCGAGCGCAGCGTGGTCTGGGCGAGCTGGCTGGTGGCCCGCTGGAAATCCTCCACCTGGATGATGGATCGCTGCGCGTCCACCACCCGGTAGTAGACCACGGCGTTGACCTTCACCGACACGTTGTCGCGCGAGATCACATCCTGCTGGGGAACATCCAGCACCCGGATGCGCAGGTCCACGCGCACCATCTGTTGAATGATCGGGATGATGATGATCAGGCCCGGACCCTTCACCTTCCAGAACCGTCCGAGCAGGAACACCACGGCACGCTCGTACTCGCGCAGCACCTTCAACGAGATCAGGATGATCACCACCGGCACGGCGATGAGAATCAGCAGCAGTTCGCTCACACCGGGAATCATTGGGGGTTCTCCTCGGTTGTTTTAGACGCATCGCCGGAGGGGTCGCGGGACTCGGCGGTCGGTGGCTCCGGGTCGACGATCAGCGTCAGGCCCTCGACGGCCCGTACCCGCGCCTGGTGGGTGGGGGCTCGTCCGTCGCGCGCCCGGGCGTTCCACAATTCGCCGGCAATCCGCACCCGGCCGCGGTCACCCGACCAATCGACCACCGGACCGGTCAAATCGATAAGCGTCTGCGTGCCGGACACCACCGCCCGCTGTCGCGACCGCGCCACCACCGTGATCAGGGCCAGGAACAGACCGCCCATCACCAAGCTGACGCCGGCGAGCAGGGGCCAGGCCACGCTGAAGCCCGGCACGTCGCGGTCCATCAACATCACTGCGCCGATGACGAACGCCGCCAGCCCGCCGATCCCGAACACGCCAACTCCGGGCACGAACGCCTCCGCCGCCATCAGTGCCAGACCCACCAGCATCAGTGCCAGGCCGGCGTAGTTGATGGGCAACACGTGCAGCGCGTACAGCCCGAGCAGCAGGCAGATGACTCCGACGACCCCAGGTCCCACCAAGCCCGGCGAATAGAACTCGAAGATCAGCCCATAGACGCCAATCAGCATCAGAATCGCCGCAACGTTGGGATTGGTGATGATGGCCAGCAGGCGGGTTCGCCAGTCGCGTTCCACCACCTGAATGGTTGCGCCTGCCGTCTGTAGCGTGCGCGTGGCGGCGCCGACTGTCACTTCGCGGCCGTCGATTCGCGCCAGCAGGTCGCCGAGATCGTCGGCCAGCAGGTTGATGACGCCAGCCTCCAGCGCCTCGTTGGCGCTCAGGCTGGCGGCCTCGCGCACCGCCTTTTCCGCCCATTCGGCATTCCGGCCGCGCAACTGGGCCAGCGAGCGGATATAGGCCATCGCGTCGTTGACCGCTTTGTCCTCCACCGTCGGTTTCGGTTTGGCGGGCGTCTCGGCCCCATCTTTGCCGTCGCCCTCCTTGCCGTCACCTTCCTGGCCGCCAGGCCGGCGGCCTCCTCCTCCGCCGATCTGCACCGGTGTCGCCGCGCCCAGGTTGGTGCCCGGCGCCATCGCCGCCACGTGGCTTGCGTAGCTGATGTAGGTCCCAGCGCTGGCCGCATGGGCCCCCGATGGCGCCACATAGCTGACCACCGGCACCGGCGACGCGAGCATGGCGCGGATGATCTCCCGCATGGAGGTGTCGAGCCCGCCCGGCGTGTCGATTCGCAGGATCACCACGGCGGCACCCTGGTCGGCGGCGTCGTCGAGTCCGCGGACCACGTAATCGCTGGTGGCCGGGCCGATAGGGCCCTCGATGTCCAGCACCAGCGCCAGCGACCGGGCGCCCTCGTCGGCCGACACGGATGCCGCGAAAAGCACGGCGATCAGCGCGGCGATCCATCGTCGGAATCCGGCCATCGGACCTGATGATCGGCGATTGGCCGGAGATCGGCTCCGAGGGCTCTGGTCTAGGGTTCGATCGGCAACTCGGGGGATCATTTCCCGACAATCATTGCCCAATCCGACCGCCCTGTCCATTCAACCACAAGGATATAGCAGGCTACCGACTCAGTCCGCAGTCGCCACGGGACGCTCGCCCGCTTCGCCCCGCTCGGCCTCGAGTACGGCGCGCAGACCGGTCTCGAAATCGGGGTAAGCCAGCCGTACGCCGAGGTCGCGCTTGATCCGGCGATTGTCCACCCGCCGGTTATCGCGCCAGAAACTCAGTGCCATGGGCGACATCGCCGCTGCTGCCTCCTCGAAGGGCACCAACGGCGGTGGCGTCACGTTCAACAGGCGGCAGGCGAATGCGACAACGTCGGCCGGTTCTGCCGGCCGATCGTCGGAGACATTGTAGATCGCACCGGCCTCAGGACGAGCCATGGAGGCGCGGACCACGCCGGCGATGTCGTCCACATGAATGCGGGAAAATCGGTGCCCCGGCCGGTCGATCCGCCGTGCCCGCCCGTTGCGGACCTGATCGAGCGTGCTGCGGCCCGGACCGTAGATGCCGGCCAGCCTGAACACGTGCAACGGCAGGCCGCACGTAGCACCCAGTTCGAGCCACTGCCGTTCGGCGGCGACGCGCCTGCGGCTACGTTCGCTGGACGGATTGAGCGGCGCGGATTCGTCGACGACGGCGCCGCCGGTATCCCCATAGACTCCGGTGGTGGACAGGTAGCCCACCCAGCGGATGCCCATCAGTCTGGCGATCAGTTCGCCGTGCTGATCCAGCACCGGGTCGCCTTCCACGTCCGGCGGTATGGAGATCAGGAGGTCGGTGACGTCGGCGAGGGCCTTTTCCGGATCGTCCAGCGGCCGGCCACGGTCGAACAGGAAGGCGCGGATGCCTTCGGTTTCCAGGATTCGGCGTTTGTCGTCACCGCGACAGGTGCCGGAGACCATCCATCCTTCGCCCATCAACCGCCCGGCGAGCTGGTTCGCCGAGTAGCCGAGCCCGAAACAGAATAGATGCGGCATACCGCCGCCGCCGGACGACGGTGTCACCAGTACGAATCCCCGGACACGCGTGCGAAGCGGGTCATGACAGGCAAGTGTAGCGCGGATTTCTCACGAGGATCGAGATTCACGTCGCGACCATCTTCCGCGGCCGATTCGGTCAGAAATCCAGGTCCGTGTAGCTCTTCGGCGGCGGCAGGCCGGGCAGGTAGTCGGCAAGGATGGCGCGAAAGCTGGGCCGCGATTTGATCCGTGCAAACCACACCTTGGCGGCTTCGTGGTCGTTCCAAGGCACGTCGCCGAGATAGTCGACACAAGAGATCTGCGCCGCCGCAACGATGTCTGCCAGCGACATCCGGTCACCGGCCAGCCACGGCCGCCGCTCCATCAGGAACGAGATGTAGTCCAGGTGGTGGTGGATATTGGTCAAACCGGCGCGAACGGCCAGCGAATCGGGAGCGCCTGTTCCCAGATACCGCTTCATCACCTTCTCGCCCACCAGGTTCTCGGTGACCTCGGCGTTGAACTTGCCTTCGAACCACGCGATCAGTCGTCGTACCTCGGCCCGCACGCGAGGCTCGTCGCCGATCAGCGGCGGATCGGGACAGGTCTCGTCCACGTATTCGGTGACCGCGGCACCGCCGGAAACAGCGAGGCCATCGGGCTCTACCAGAACCGGCACCTCGCCGGCGGGGTTGAGCGCCAGGAACGACGGCCGCCGCTCCCACATAGGTTCCACACGTGGCTCGAACTCGAGGCCCTTCTCGGCCAATACGACCCGCGCGGCCCGGCAGGCCGGCGACAGCCAGATGTGGTAGAGGACGCGCATGGATGCGTTGCTTACACTAGTGCAGCGGTGCATTCAAAGAATGCACCGTAGCTGCACGCAAGTCATTGTTTCTAGTGCACATCTGACCCATTCGAGTGAGTCATTCGAATGGGTCTGTGCACGAGGTCGCCCGCCGGTGCAGATCGGCACCGCTTTGGGGCTGGAAACCCTGTCACGGTGTTTTTATTCGACCTTGAGGGTCGGAACGCTACATTGAAGCGAGCCATAGTCGAGGCGAAACGACGGCGGGAGGCCGTGACCATGCTGATAAAGACCCGCAATCCGGCCGACGTGCGGCCTTCCGAGATTACGCCCCGGGCGGTCTATCTGGACCGCCGACGGTTCCTCGGCACGGCTGCCGCCGTGGCCGGCGTGGCCGCCGCATCGCTGCCGGCCGCTGCCGCCGCGCCGAGCCGAGAAAAGCTGCCCAATGTGACCAAAGGGCCGTTCGGTACCGACGAGGAACTGACGGATTACGAGGCCGTCACCACCTACAACAACTTCTATGAGTTCGGCACCGACAAGGGCGACCCCGCCCGCTACGCCGGATCGCTGAAGACCCGGCCCTGGACGCTGGTGGTGGATGGCGAAGTGGCCAAGCCCATGTCCCTGGACGTGGGTGATATGCTCACCACGTACCCCTTGGAGGAACGGATCTATCGGCTGCGCTGCGTCGAGGCGTGGTCGATGGTCATCCCCTGGGTGGGTTTTCCGCTGACGGAGGTGATCAAGCGGGTCGAGCCCACCGGCAACGCCAAATTCGTCGCCTTTCAGACGTTGCACGACCCCGCGCAGATGCCGGGGCAGCGGCGGCGCATCATCGATTGGCCGTATGTGGAGGGGCTGCGTCTCGACGAGGCGATGAACCCGCTGTCGATCTTCGCGGTGGGCCTGTACGGCGAGGTGATGCCGAACCAGAACGGCGCTCCGATCCGGTTGGTGGTTCCATGGAAGTATGGCTTCAAGAGCATCAAGTCCATCGTCCGGATGACCTTCACCGACACCATGCCGCCCACTTCATGGAACGTGTCGGCACCGCACGAATACGGGTTCTACGCCAACGTCAATCCCGGCGCCCCCCATCCCCGTTGGAGCCAGAAGCGCGAGCGGCGAATCGGCGAATTCCTGCGCCGCGACACGCTGATGTTCAACGGTTACGGCGAGCAGGTGGCGGACATGTACGCCGGGATGAACCTCAATCAGTGGTATTAAGGCCACTTCCCGGCTCCCTTCCATGGCGACGGAGAGCCTAGCAGCGGCCGCGGGACGCTCCGGTTCGGAAAAGCCCGGCCGCAGGAAGTCGGGCGGCGGGCGCCAAAGGGCTATCCGACGGGTCGCGAAGCCGCTCGTATTCGTTGCCTGCTTGGGACCGCTCGCCTGGCTTGTCTGGCAGGCGGTGGGCGGCGGCCTCGGCGCCAACCCCATCGAGGCCGTCAACCGCTTCCTCGGCGACTGGGCGTTGCGGTTTCTGCTGATTGCCCTGGCGGTGACACCCGTAGCCGAGGGCCTGGGTTGGACCGTGGTGATGCAGTTCCGTCGGATGCTGGGGCTGTTCGCGTTCTTCTACGTCACCCTGCACCTCTCCAGCTATGTGGGGCTGGACCAGTTCTTCGCCTGGGGAGAGATCTGGGCCGACATCCTCAAACGGCGATACATCACCGTCGGCATGATCGCCTTCGTGCTGCTCGTGCCGCTGGCGATCACCTCCACCAAGGGGATGGTCAAGCGGATGGGCGCCGCGGCGTGGAAGCGGCTGCATCGGCTGGTTTATCCGGCGGCGATCCTCGCCGTCGTCCACTTCTACATGATGGTCAAGGCGGACGTTCGCGAACCGCTGATCTACGGGGCGATCCTGGCGCTGCTGCTCGGCTGGCGGATCGCGGCCTGGATTCGTCGTCGTCGGCCGAAGATGGCGTGACCTGCGGTCAGTGCGCCTCGGCCCAGTTCGGTGCGACGCCCAGGTCCACCACCAAGGGAACGTCCAGGTGCGCCGCACCGGACATCACCTCGGCAGCCACCTCGCCGGTGCGCTCCGCCTGATCCTCCGGCACCTCTAACAGCAGCTCGTCGTGAACCTGGAGCAGCATGCGTGCGTCCAGTCCGGCAGCGGCCAGTGCCGGTGGCACGCGGATCATGGCGCGCTTGATGATGTCGGCGGCGCCGCCCTGGATCGGCGCGTTGATGGCCGCCCGCTCGGCGAATCCGCGGACCGAGGGGTTGCGATCGTTGATGCCGCGCACGTGGCAGCGGCGGCCGAACAGGGTGGTCACGTAGCCATGCTCGCGGGCGTCGGCGCGAGTGCGATCCATGTAGTCCCGGATGCCCGGATAGCGATCGAAGTACGCGTCGATGTAGGCGGCGGCCTCGCCGCGGGGAATGCCCAACTGGCGTGCCAGGCCGAACGCCGAGATGCCGTAGATGATGCCGAAGTTGATGGCCTTGGCCTGGCGCCGGACCATCGGGTCCATGCCCTCCACCGTCACGCCGAATACCTGCGAGGCAGTCAGTGCGTGGATATCGGTGCCGGCGCGGAACGCCTCCTTCAGCGCGTCGATGCCGGCAACGTGGGCTAGCAGCCGCAACTCGATCTGCGAGTAGTCGGCGCTGAGCAGCACGTTCCCCGGTCCGGCGATGAACGCACGGCGGATCTTGCGGCCTTCCTCGGTGCGCACCGGAATGTTCTGCAAGTTCGGGTCCGACGAACTCAATCGTCCGGTGGATGCCACGGCCTGGGCGTAGGAGGTGTGGACGCGCCCGGTGTTCGGGTTGATCTGGCCGATCAGCGCGTCGGCGTACGTGCTCTTCAGCTTCGCCAACTGCCGCCAGTCCAGCACCCGCGCCGGCAGTTCGTGGCCTTCGGCGGCCAGGCCCTCGAGCACATCGGCGCCGGTGGCGTAGGCGCCGGTGCGGCCCTTCTTGCCGCCGGGGATGCCCATCTCGTCGAACAGCACTTCGCCCAATTGCTTGGGCGAGCCGACGTTGAATTCGTGACCGGCCAGCCGATGTGCTTCCTGTTCCAGGTCGGCGAGGCGGCGGGCGAATTCGCCGCTGAGGGTCTTGAGCGCCACCGCGTCCACCAGGATGCCGTGGCCTTCCATCGCTGCCAGCACCGGGATCAGCGACCGTTCCAGAGTCTCGTAAACCGTGACCAGCCGTTCGGCCACCAGCCGGGGCTTCAGCGCCTGATGCAGCCGCAAGGTGATATCGGCGTCCTCGGCCGCGTAGTCACAGGCCTTGTCCAGCGGCACCCGGTCGAAGGTCACCTGCGCCTTGCCGCTGCCGGCCACGTCCTCGTACTTGATGGTCTGGTGGCCAAGGTGCAGCGACGCCAACTCGTCCATGCCGTGGCCGTGCAGCCCGCCTTCGAGCACGTAGGAGAGCACCATGGTGTCATCGATGGGCGCCACGCTGATGCCGTGGCGGCCGAGCACGTGCATGTCGTATTTGATGTTCTGGCCCACCTTCAGCACCGACGGATCGGCCAGCAGCTCGCCCAGGATCAACAGCGCCTCCTCCGCGGGGATCTGCGGCGGCAGTTCCGCCGCGCCCTCACCGTGCAGGTCCAGGCCCTCGGCGGCCTCCGGTCGGCGATGGGCCAGCGGCACGTAGCAGGCCCGGCCGGCATCGATTGCCAACGAAAAGCCCACCAGCTCCGCGCGTAGTGGATCGAGGCCGGTGGTCTCCGTATCCACTGCTACCGTGCCTGCCGCCTTTGCCTCGGCCACCCAGCGGCGCAACGCATCCGCGTCCTGGACCAGCGCGTAGGCCGCCTCGGCTTTTGCCGGAGCCGCTTCCTTCGCCGGAGTGAGTCCTTGGTCCCGCACGCGGGCAATCAGCGAACGGAATGCCTGATCTTCAAGGAACGCGAGGAGCGTCTCGGGGTCCGGCGGCCGCACCGCGAAGTCGTCCAAGGAGGACTCCACCGGCGCGTCATCGCGCAGCCGTGTCAGGTCGCGGGAGATGCGCGCGTCATCGACATGCTCCATGAGCGCCTGTCGTCGCTTCGGCTGCTTGATCTCGGCCGCTCCGGCGAGGACGGCGTCCAGGTCGCCATAGGTCTCGATCAATTGGGCCGCCGTCTTCACGCCGATGCCCGGCACGCCCGGTACGTTGTCCACGGGGTCGCCGGCCAGGGCCTGCACGTCCACCACCCTCTCCGGTCCGACGCCGAACTTCTCGCGCACCTCGTCGGGGCCCAGCGTGCGGTTCTTGATCGCGTCCAGCATCACCACCCGGTCGCCCACGAGCTGCATCAAGTCCTTGTCGGAGGAGACAATGGTGACGTCAGCGCCGGCCTCGGTGGCCAGCCGCGCGTAGGTGGCGATCAGGTCGTCGGCCTCGAAGCCCTCCATCTCCACCGCTGGCACGTTGAGCGCCCGGGTGGCGTCGCGGACCAGCCCGAACTGTGGCACCAGATCCTCCGGCGGGTCGGGGCGATGGGCCTTGTAGGCCGGGTACAGGTCGTTGCGGAAGGTCCGCTGCGACTTGTCGAAGATCACCGCAACTCGGTCGGCGTCGGTATCCTGCAACAGCTTCATCAGCATGGTGGTGAAGCCGTAGACGGCATTGACCGGCGTGCCGTCGGGCCGCGTCATCGGCGGCAGGGCGTGGAAGGCGCGGAAGATGAAGCCGGAGCCGTCGACCAGAAAGACGTGGCGCGGCGGCGGCATCCGGTCGGTGGCGCGGGTGCTCAGTGCCCCTCCGCCCCCGCGGCGTCCGCGGCCAACACGAAGCGCCGGGAGCAGTAGGGACACACGATCTCGCCCGTGTCGTCGATCTTCAGATAGACCAGCGGGTGGCCGAGGGGCCCGCCGCCGCCATCGCAGGCAACGGTTCGGGAGGCGACGGTAAAGATTTCCTCTGCGTCCACGGTATGCTCGCGTTGGTGACTGTGGTGATCCCCCGACCGCGTTCGGGCAACGTCGTTGACCGCGCGGCCGGACGGATGATAGCGATTGGCCGAAGACAATCAATCGCCCCATCGACAATCGCGCTTTCAGGCCGCACGGACCCGTTGGCGATGGCTTGGACTTCGGGGGCCGAGACCGACCATATGACCGCGACCGCCGCCAATCACGCCGTCGAGACCATCGATCTCAGCAAGACCTATAGCGGCGGCCGCAACGGCCGGACGGTACACGCGCTCAGAGACGTGTCGCTGCGGGTTCCCGCCGGATCGTTCTTCGGCCTGCTGGGACCCAACGGCGCGGGCAAGTCGACGCTGATCAACATCCTCGCCGGGCTGGTGGTGCGCTCGTCGGGCGAGGCGCGCATCTGGGGCCACGATATCGATGGCGAGATGCGGGCCGCCCGCCGGGCCATCGGCGTGGTGCCGCAGGAGCTCAACATCGATCCGTTTTTCACCCCGCGCGAACTGTTGGACGTGCAGGCCGGACTGTACGGCGTGCCGAAGGCGGAGCGGCGGACGGACGAGATCCTCGAGGCCGTCGGTCTGGCGCCCCAGGCGGAGGCCTACGCCCGAACCCTGTCGGGCGGGATGCGGCGACGGCTGCTGGTGGCCAAGGCGATGGTCCACGCGCCGAAGGTGCTGGTGCTGGATGAGCCGACCGCCGGCGTCGACGTGGACCTGCGGCGGCAGTTGTGGGACTACGTGCGGCGGCTGAACGCCGAGGGCACGACGATCCTGCTGACCACCCACTATCTGGAGGAGGCGCAGGCGCTGTGCGATCGCATCGCCATCATCAACCACGGCCGCCTCATCGCCCACGACACCACCGAGGCGCTGCTGCGCCGGCTCGATTCCAAGGAAATGGCCGTCACCCTGACGCAGCCGGTGGCCGCGGTTCCGGAGGGGCTCCACCAGTACAACGCGGAGGTGGTGCGCCCCGGCCGCCTGCTGTTCCGTTATGCGCCCAGCCGCATCCGCGGCGGCGAGATCCTCGCGGCCTTGCAGGAGTCCGGACTGACCCTCGAGGAGGTGACTACCCGCGAGACCGACCTGGAGGACATCTTCCTCTCGCTGACCCGCATGCCGGACGAGGAGGCCTCGCGGGAGGCCGCGCAGTGAGGTGCGCCGCCGGTGCCGTGGTGATGATCGTCGCTATGGCAGTCTCCGCTTGCGCCCCGGTGGTGATGGCACCCGGCCCGCGGCTGATGGAGCCGGCGCTGGACGCCGAGAGCTTCACCGCCGCCGACGGCGCCGTGCTGCCGCTTCGCGCCTGGGTCCCGAAATCGGGACAGCCGCACGCGGTGATCCTGGCGCTGCACGGCTTCAACGACTATGGCCGGTTTTTCGACGCTCCCGGCACTTGGCTGGCGGAGCAGGGCATCGCCTCCTATGCCTACGACCAGCGGGGCTTCGGCGGTGCGCCGGGACGCGGCCTGTGGCCGGGAACGGAGGCGCTGACGGCGGACGTGTGGGAGGTGGCTGCCGCGCTGCGCGCGGCCAACCCGGATGTGCCGCTGGTGCTGTTGGGCGAGAGCATGGGTGGCGCGGTGGCCATGGTGGCGACGACCGGCGCCGAGCCACCGCCGGTGGACGGCCTGATCCTCGTCGCGCCGGCGGTGTGGGCGCGCGCCACCATGCCCTGGTATCAGACCGCGGCGCTGTGGGTGGCGTCGCGCACGGTACCTTGGCTTCGGGTCACCGGGCGTGGCCTCGGCCGCGTGCCCTCGGACAACGTGCCCATGCTCAAGGCGCTGTCCGCCGACCCGCTGGTGATTAAGGAGACGCGCATCGACGCCATCCACGGCCTCGTGGACCTGATGGACGCGGCGTTGGAGGCGGCGCCGCGGCTGTCCGTTCCGATGCTGGTGCTTTACGGGCAGCGGGACGAGATCATCCCCAAGGCCCCGACCCGCCGGATGCTCGCCAGCCTGCCGCCGGCGGCGCTGGAGCGCCATCGGGTGGCGATCTACGAGAGCGGTTATCACATGCTGCTGCGTGATCTGCAGGCGGATGTGGTGTGGCGCGACATCGTACACTGGGTCGCCGATCCGGCGGCGCCGCTACCCTCCGGCGCCGACACGCCCGCCACGGTTGGCAACGACGGGCGGCGCTTGTCCGGCGCCGCGGCTATGCCGTATGGTGCCGACGGCGGGGACCCGTAGCTCAGCTGGATAGAGCGCTGCCCTCCGAAGGCAGAGGTCGTGAGTTCGAATCTCGCCGGGTCCGCCATCCCGATACGCGCGAAACCAGTCGGCACAATGCGAGCTGAACCAGGGCCTGCAGCTCTTGCGGTATCGCAGTTCTTCCAGGCTGCTTCAGCACCCTGCGAGGAACGTCACGGGCGGAAAAAGTGGACCAGCAGGGCCATGCCGACGATCAGCACGAGGGCGATGCCGCCGACGCTCAGCACCAGCATCACCATGTATCGTACCAGCTTGGCCTCGGCATCCTGACGGCCGCTCCCCCCGTTCTGCCTGTGAGTCCGACGACTCGGCCTCTTTGGATCGCCGCGCCGCCGTCTGTTTTGCCAAGGATGCCGCCCTGTCGGTGGTCTTTGGCTCGTCGCCCGGCTTTTTGAGAGCCCGGAACACCACCTTGGAATGGCTTTCGCCGGTGTTGGGATCCAGCGCCTCCTCGATCACCCGCACCGCGCCCACGGCGGTCTTGCCTCGGCGCTCAAGGATCTTCTGCGCCTCGTAGATCGCCATCTGGCGATCGTCGTAAACGGAATCGATGTTCCAGTTGCCGCTTCTGTAGACGTAGACCTCATAGGACTTGGAGCCGCTCATGGCGATCCGATCCTCACGGCGTGCCCGTCGCCGGACGCCGGGCGCGCATCAGCCGGTGCCTCCATCGTCGGAAACGACCTTCCCGTTGGCGGCGCACAGGAGGAAGTGGACCGATCGACCATCGGCGCTGGCGGGCACGATGACGCTGCGGTAGAGCCAGATGTCGCCACTGCGATGGAGAAACAGGTCGCCACGCGTAATGAGCACTCGGCGTTTCAGGACTTCACGGTAGAAGCCGAGGGCCATCGCCATGAGTGTTGCGTCGGGTACCGAGGACAGGGGCTCGCCGCTGAGCGGGCCCGCCAGTTCGTCTGTGAAGGCCGCACCGATGCGGCCGAGGATAGGCTCCGCGTCGTTGGCGACAATGCGCACCACGAAGGATTGCGCGACGATGTCGCCGAGCCGCTGCTCATAGACGGCATCCAACGTGGGCAAGGAATCGCCCTCGCGGGCGTCTCGCCAATGACGGAGCAACCGATGCACCATCCGCCGCTCCATGCCCTGGAGGGGTTCGTCGGTCACATTTCCTCCATTGTATTGTCAAATTGCCGCCGCCAAGAAGCCGACTGAGGAGTCAGCCGGAGTCGCGTCGGCGGGCGCTGTGAAGATGGACGAAACACGGGCATGGGTCAGGCGTATTCTCTCTTTAAGGGTTCTCAGGTGATGCAATGGACCCGCACTGGTGGCGGCGCAATTTAGGTGTGTTGCTGAATTGGTGCGGTGCGGGGCCGCTGAGGTTTCGCCGTCGGGACAGACGGCGGGCAGCTTGCTAGGGCGCTACTGGCGCTCCTCGCGAATCGGCGCGTAGGCTGTAAGCAGGATGCCGGCGATCTTGTCGGCGGCCTCGAGCTGCCGTTCCAGGGGCAGCGTGCGTAGGGTCGTGCCCGCCATGACCGCCGTGGTCAGGAAGTCCCGCATCGCGACGCGCTGGCACGGCGGAGTGACGACGTCCGTGGTGGGTATGGTTTGGTCTGTCACGGTAACGCTCCTTGCGGCGGTGGGGTCCGAAGGCCGCGCTTGTCATCTTCAAGGTTACCATGCGACAGGTTAACGAAGTTCTTATGCCGGGTAGCGGGGGAAATTTTTGTTAAAATAAATAATCATGAAAATTGTTGGAGAGTTTGACGTAAATTGAGTCGCGCTTTGGCGCTGATCTGCGCCACGAGTTGATTGCAGGTTCCGGCTTGTATATCTGGTAGTGTGATCATGTTCGGCTGATTAATTTGATCTCTTGCTGCGGCCGAATTTCACGGCTTGCCATCTGAATTTTCGTGTCCTGCTGTGCGGCCTGTGGCGAACGTGGTGAACCGGTCCACAATCTGGATCAGGTCGTCGGTGAGATGGCCGCGCGCCGCAGCCGCGATGGTTTCGGGCAGCCCGAACAGCACCTCGGCGATTCCCCCGGTGATGCAGGCGATGGTGTCGCTGTCGCCGCCGATGGAAACGGCATTGCGTACCGCGTCCTCGTAGTCGGTGGCTTCCAGGGCGCAGGTGATCGCCGGCGGCACCGTCCCGGCACAGGAGATGTCGAAGCGATAGGCCGGGCGGATGTCGTCCACCGACCGGGAGAGGTCATAGCCGAACCGCCCCGCGATTTCCCGGCGAATGTCGGCGGGGGCCATGCGTCGCCGGGCCAGCCATGCGGTCATCGCGACCGCCTGGGCGCCGACGATGGCGTCCGGATGATCGTGGGTCACCAGCGACGAGCGGGCGGCAAGATCCAACAGTTCTTGTTCGTCACGGGCCGCATGGGCCGCCGGGGTGACGCGCATCGCCGAGCCGTTGCCCCAACTGCCGTAGGGACCCTCGGATGTCATCGCCCACCAGAGGAACATCCCACCGTAGCCCCGGTCAGGGTGTCGGCGCGCGTACCGGCGTAGGTAATCGGCGAAATCACCGTCATTCATCAGGCAGTCGGCAACGGCCGCCGTGCAGACGGTGTCGTCGGTAAACGTGCAACCGGGGCCGAACAACGGAAACACCTTGGTCTTGATGTTCCGGGCCTCGTAGATGGAGCCGACGATATCACCGGCAATTGCCCCGAGCATTGGATCCTCAATCGGTCATCGCGCGCCGTTTGGTCGGTCCATCGGACGGACCCGGCGGCGATGGGTGGTGACGGGCCAACACCCACCGAATACCCTGGCATGATCGGAAATCAAGGGGGAGCGTTCCGTGATACCTAATCATCTTCGCGGAAACCGCCCGCGGATCGTCCCCGATCCCGCTCCATAAGCGGCCGGCGATCCAACGGTGCTCTCTGCCGACGCCGACGCCGACGCCGACACTGCCGACTGGGGGATCGTCGCCCTCGCCGTTGCCGCCGGGATGATCGCCGCCGCCCACGTGGGCAAGGCGCCGCCGGCGTTGCCGCTGCTGCGTGCGGACCTGGGCCTGAGCCTCGTGGGCGCCGGCTGGGTGGTTTCCGTGTTCAGCGTTACCGGCATGGTCACTGGCATGGCCGCCGGCACTATCGCCGATCGTGTGGGGCACTTTCGGCTGCTGGCCGTCGGCCTCGGCGCCCTGGTCGCCGGGGGCTTGGCCGGCGCCGCGGCAGATACGGCTCCGGTGCTGCTGGCGGCGCGGTTCCTGGAGGGCCTTGGTTTCGTCGCCGTTGTGGTCACTGCGCCGTCACTGATCGCCGCCGCCACCGGCGGGCGGACGCGGCGGCTGGCGCTGGGCATGTGGGGATCGTACATGCCGGCGGGCGTTGCGCTGATGATGGTGGTCTCCCCGGTGGCGCTGGCCAGCCATGGCTGGCGTGGGTTGTGGCTGGCGTTGGCGGCCCTCACCGTGCTGTGGCTGGTGCTGCTGTACGCCCATCGTCGCCGGATGCCGACGCCAACGGGCCGCGGTGCCGACGCAACGACGCTTTCGGCCAACATCCGGCTCACGGTGTCCCGCCCGGCGGCGTGGCTGCTGGCCTTCTGCTTCACCCTTTATACGGTCCAGTGGATCTCGGTGATGGTGTGGTTGCCCAGCTTCCTGGTGGAGCAGCGCGGTGCCGGCACCGGCGAGGCGGCGGCGTTGACGGCACTGGTGGTGGCCTTGAACGTGCCCGGCAACTTGGCCGCGGGCTGGCTGCTGCATCGGGGTGCGCCGCGGTGGCTGCTGCTCGCCGTGGCGACGACGACCATGGGCGTCGCCGCGGTTGGTATCTTCGCCGAGGGGCTGCCGGACGCCCTGCGTTACGGCCTATGCCTGGTGTTCTCCGGCGCCGGGGGGCTGCTGCCGACGGCGGTGCTGGCTGCCGCGCCGGTGGTTGCACCGACGCCGGCGCAGGTGGGCACCACCAATGGTTTGTTGGTGCAGGGCTCCAACCTGGGACAGGTGATCGGCCCGCCGCTGGTGGCCGCCGTGGTGGCCGCCACCGGCGATTGGCGCGGTGCGCTGGTGGTGCTGGTGGGCGCCGCGGCGGTGGGAACGCTGCTTTCGCTGGCCGTGCGCGCCACGGAACGTCGCTGAATCCCGACCAGCTAAACCACCCGTTTCGGCGTCGTACCTACCCGTTTGGGTATGGGAGATGCTGCACTGCACCTCCACAATGGGTAGAGAAAAGGTCGGCAGAAATACGCTTTTGAGAGTACGTCGCGGTTGCCAAGGGCAGCCGTAACGCTGTCGGCCGGGAGTTCAGGTAAGGGGCACCGCCGTGCTAGTGGACAACGGAATCCTCGTTCTGATCGATCCGGATGAACTGTTCGCCGAGCAGGAAAACTTCATCGCCATGAACGTGGCGAGGGTGCAGCTGGAGGAACAGAACCTCGATCGCTTCGCCTTTCCGGGGCAGGACCCGAACATCGCTCTTAACAACTTCGGTTTTTCGTTCGACCCGTCCCAGATTCACTACGGCAGCTTGGAGGCGGACGTCCTCAGGGCGGAAAGTACAGACACCTGGCTGGTCGCGGGCCTGGGCGGCAACGACGTCCTGAGCGGGCGCGGCGGCAACGACATCATCGACGGCGGCACCGGCGAAGACTCCCTGTCGGGAGGCGGCGGCCGCGACACCTTCTACGGTGGGCTCGGTGACGACACGATCGATGGCGGCAACAGCTTTGACACAGTCGACTACAGCGCGCCCGACATCTTTGGCGGTGATCCGCCGGTGATTTGGCAAGCCGACTCGAGCGCCCCGAGGGTCAAAGGATCCCTAGAACTCGGCATCTTCTACGATCCATGGGGCGGGATCGATCGGCTCATGAGCATCGAGATCGTCGTCGGCACCGCCGGATTTGACCTCCTCGGTGGTTCCGGCGAGGCCGATACCTTGGACGGCGGGGCCGGCAACGACACCCTCCTCGGCGAAGGCGGCGACGACCGGCTCATCGGCGGCGACGGCGACGACAGGATGGAAGGACATGCAGGCAACGATCATCTGGGCGGCGCCGCCGGCAACGATACTCTGGCCGGTAACGCCGGCGACGACGAGCTGAGCGGCGGTGACGGGGCCGATAGCATTAATGGCGGGCCCGGAAACGATTTTCTGAAGGGTAGCGATGGAAATGATCGCCTCAGCGGGGGTGCAGGCGCCGATACCCTCGAGGGGGGAGCAAACGACGACACTCTCACCGGTGGTGCAGATGACGATTCGCTGGTGGGCCGCGGCGGGAACGACTGGCTGGACGGCGGCATAGGCGACGACGTGTTGGTTGGCAATCGCGGCGAGGACACCGTCATCGGCGGGGACGGAAACGATTACATGGTCGGCGGTGGACAGGCCGATGCGCTGTTCGGTGGTTCCGGTGATGACTACGCCGCGGGTCGCAACCATGGAGATTCCCTGTTCGGTCAAAGCGGCAACGACACACTCGATGGAGGACTGGGAGACGATCGTCTCCTCGGTGGTGCGGACGATGATGATCTCGATGGTGGCGACGGAAACGACGATCTCAACGGCGGCACCGGGAACGATAGCCTCGACGGTGGGGCAGACGACGACCTGCTGAGCGGCCGCGGCGGCGATGATCTGTTGGTTGGCGGCCTCGGTGACGACGAACTCAACGGCGACGGCGGCAACGACAGCCTCGACGGCGGCGACGGCAATGACACGCTGCTCGGCGGCAACGGCCGCGACGTGCTGACCAGTGGTCTCGGCGACGACACCCTGACGGGAGGCGACGGTGCCGACTGCTTCGTGTTCAGGCTCCAGTCCCCGTCGGAAGAAAACCCGCTCGGCGTCGGCGGCGGATCAAACGTGATCCTGGACTACCGGGCCGAGGACAAGCTGGTGTTCGAAGGCGAGGGGCTCGGCATCGCCTCGGCGTGGAGAGGCGTGGTGGATCGCTCGGTCGTTAACGTTTGGCTGACCCTGACCGACGGCACGGAGGTCTATCTCCCGAGTTCCCTCAGCGCCTTCCGCAGCCAAGGCTACGACATCATGCCGCCGCCCGATCCGGGTGCTCCGGTGTTTGCTTCCGTCCTTTCGATCGATTCTCCGATACTACCGATCGAGGACGAAATCGACGCCGACCCACTCTAGAGCGCCGCGCCTCTCACGCTGGCTTGTTCTTCGGGTTGTCCGGGTGGGTGTCCAGGAAGTGCCACAGCACCAGCTTCAGCTTCTGCGCATGTTCCTCGTCGCCGTGAGCCGAGGCGGCGGCGATGTCGTCGAGGATGATGCGCTTGATCACCGGAACGCCGTCATCTCCCTGCATCAGATAGCTGCCCATCTCCACCGCACAGATCTGCGGGATGTGCTCGTGCTCTGCGATGGCGGCCACCTCTTCGTCGGACAGCGGGCAGAGCCCGAGGCAATCCTGATAGGTCAGCATGAACGTTCCCCTTTCTTTTCTGCGGTCGATCCTCTGCGGTCCACCTGGGCGTGCCGGGCCGCCTCATATGACAATCGTCAATGCGCCGTCGCCCTCCGTTACCTAGGGTCGGCGACCTGAGCCGGTCACCCCCAATCACCACCATGCGGGAGTTGGAGTTTCCCCTCGAATGATCTTCGACGACCTTTCGCTGATGCGCCAGCGCGACGCCCTCCTCGCGGCGCTCAAGTTCCTGAATCAGAACGGTTACACAAGTATCTATGCCTTCGGCCGGGCGCGTGGCATCGGCGAGCAGAGGGCCTGGGAGGAGATCCTCGATCAAGCCGGCCTCCCTGTCTGCGCCATGCCCGACGAGCTTCGGGTCCTGTAGAGCACGTCCCGCCAAGCAGCCCACTAGATTCGGGCGTTGAGGAACGGATCGGGCAGGATCCCCGATAGCGGATTAGCCGCCGGGTCGTGGCTGCCCTCGATCTCATGCACATGGACGTCGTCGGCGGCATTGCGCGTCAGGATCTCCACCGCCCGCTTCTCGTGCTCCTCGTCGCGGATACGCACCCATAACAGCAGGCCGCCACGCTCCAACTGGTGCTCCATGTTGCGAGCCCGGTCGCGGCCGATCAGCCGGGCAAGGACGGCGCCCACCACTCCGCCGCCGCCGGCGGCGATGGCCGCCGCCGCGATGGCCCCGCCGATCGTGCCACCTGAGGCGACCACCGCGCCGACCGCCGCCAACGCGCCAATGTAGGCCAGTCCGCCGATCACCCCGGTCTTGGCCTCGACCACGGAGTCCTTGCCGACATAGGCGGCGCGGGGAACCTTGGGGTCGTCCTCCAACTCCGCAACCCGCTCGTATAGGTGGCCCAGTTCGCGTTCAACGGCGTTCTCGGCGGCCAGCAGGCTGACCTCCGCGCGATCGAAGCCGGACCTCAACAGGTCATCCACCGCCGATTGCAGCTCGGCGTGGCTGAGGAACACGCCCACCGCTTCGCGAATGGTACCCGAACCTCCAGTGCTATCCGATGTGGCCATGGCATTTCCCTCGTTCGATGGTTGCGCCAACGTCGGCCGCCCCGGCGCGGGGTGGTCCGATTCTAGCCTAATTGGCACTAACAAATAAGGATTTTTCAACCCTGAAGGAATCATGCGGCCGGTCGTCCATGGCCGGAGACCTTGCCCTCAGGCATCGTTACGAGCGCGGAAACGGCACGATCTCGGCTTCCGGTGGCTCGTCCTCGGCGAACAGATCCTTCAGCGGCAGCCCCAGGCATTCACGGCCCAGGGAATCGAAGCGGATGAGGGTTTGGCCGGCGCGGTGGCGCCATGCGGTAGGCCGCATCCAGCGCACCGAATTGCGATCGACGCCCAAACCCAGATCCATGTACAGGTCGTAGACGGTGGTTTCGTCCAGGTCGCGGGCCAGGATCCAGCCGTCCCGGCCCACACGGGTGACGTAGCGCGCGTCGGCCAACTGGCCGAGGATCGTTTCGACGACGAAGGCGCTCAAATTCAACGCCTGCAGCAGCTCGCGTCGCTGGCGCACCTCGCCGCGGCGGCGGGCGGCGCGCAGGTCGGCGAGCACCGAAAGGGCCACCGTCAGCCGCACGCCCGGCGCAAATTTGGGCACGCCAAGAAAGGCGCGCTGTGAATTCCAATCGCCGAGCGCGGCAGCGATGACGGCACCGACCAGCCCGACGCACCAGGCCAGGTACACCCCACACCAGGATGATCGGGATGACCGCCATGGCGCCGTAGACGGTCTGGTAGGTGGGGAAGGTGGCCACGTAGAAGCCGAATCCCTTCTTCAGCACTTCGAACAGCACGGCGGCGATCAGCGCCCCGATGATCGCGTGGCGGGCTCGCACCGGCCGGTTGGGAATGGTGCCGTAGAGCAGGGTGAAGGAGGCGAACTCCAGCAACGGCGGCAACAGCAGCGTCGATCGGCCGCCCGGCGCGGTCCACGCCTCCACGCCGGCGGCCCGCGCGGTTGCGAACAGATAGCTCGACAACGACACGCTGAAGCCCAGCAGGATCGGTCCCAACGTCAGCACCGTCCAGAACGCCAGCAGCCGCCACATGAGCGGCCGGGTGACGGAGACGTGCCAGATATCGTTGAAGGCCGTCTCGATGCTGATCAGCAGCATGAAGACCACCAGCGCCAGGCCGATGGTTCCGAACACTGACATCCTGCCGGCGTTGGCGGTGAAGCGCTCCACCTGCTCGATGACGGCGGTGCCGGCTTCCGGCACGAAGCTGTCGAACACGAAGGTCTGCAGGTTGGCCCGCAGGTCGTCGAACACCGGGAACTGCGACAGGATGCCGAGCGCGATGGCCATCATCGGCACGAACGCCAGCATGGTGGTGAAGGTCAGCGACGCGGCCGATTCAAGGCAGCGGTCGCGGACGTAGCGCCGCGCTACGTAGCGTAGAAACAGGCCCAGCCCGGCAGTGCTGGACAACGCCCGTCGGCCATGCCGCGAAGGCATCGACCCCATAACAGCCTCCCACGTGCCGGCGGTCTCGTCCGCGCCTATGCTGGTCAGCCGGGACCGTCGGACGCGGGGCGCCGGCTTGTCTCGGCGGCAAGGCTACCATTTTTGACCTGAAACGCGCCACCCGGCCGTTTGTCGGCCGCTCTGGAAGCCCGCTATTCGCCTACCAGATGCAGCACCACGCGCCGGGTATGCGGCGCGCGCCGGTGCTCGAACAGGTAGATCCCCTGCCACGTGCCCAGCGCCGGGCGCCCGCCCGCCACCGGGATGCCCAGCTGCACGTCGGTAAGCGCGCCGCGGATATGGGCCGGCATGTCGTCCGGGCCCTCGGCGGTGTGGCGATACAGCGCGGCGTCCTCGGGAACTTGGCGGGCGAAGAACGTCTCCAGATCGCGTTGCACGTCGGGATCGGCATTCTCCTGGATGGTCAGCGAGGCGCTGGTGTGCTGGCAGAACACCGTCAGCAGGCCGGCGGCCATGCCCTGCGCAGCCACCCAGCGCGCCACCGGTTCGGTGATTTCCACCAGTCCCTGACCGCGGGTATGGACCGTCAACGTGTCCTGCGCCTGTCGCATCGTACCGCTGTCCCTTGGTCTGAATGCTCGGTCACCATGCCGTCCCGTGCAGCGCCGGGCAAGGCGTGTCGCTCGCGCATCAACCCGGCATTCGCATTGACGGCGGAATCGTCCTTACCTACGTTCGTTCGGGTTCTGATCGTGTTCCCTGGAGATGAGAGCGCAATGGCCGCGTTCGCATCAAAATCCCGTCGAAGCACGTTGCTGGTGACGCTCGCGGCCGTCACTGTTGCCATCTCGGTTTTCGCTTGGTGGAATCACGTACCGTCCGACGTGACCGAGAGGGATGCGAAGTACATCCGTCTCATCCTCTCAGAAAACGGATACGGCGAGCTGTGGGGTGCCACCGCGGCGTCATTCGACGACGAAATATCCATCATTGTGGCCGTGCAGGATGCGGTCCTTGCCCACGCGCCGGTCGATGTGGGCCTGTTGATGAACAAGCCCAGGGAACCCGAATACCTTTATGAGGCCCGGAAGGGGCTGTGCTACGACCGCAGCCGGGCGATCGAAAAGACGCTGTCTCTCTTAGGATTCGAAACCCGACACGTTGCGATCTACTCGACGGCGAAGACGGGGTCGGCGCTAATGAGCCTGCTGACGCCGGGCACATCTTCGCATGCCGTAAGCGAGGTACGGACTCGTCGGGGCTGGCTCACGATCGATTCCAATTCACGCTGGATTGCCCTTACCGAAGACGACGTGCCGCTGAGCACGGGCGACCTGGCCGCGATGACGGTCGCTGGTGAAGAACCGATCTGGACGTCGCACAATCAGTCGCCGATGGACCCCATATTTTCGCAATCCTTTACTCATCTGGTCGGGCTCTACTCTCGTCATGGCCGCTTCTATCCGCCCTACACGCCGATGCCGGACGTGAATTTCGGCCAGCTCCTGCATAACTTGAGCCGGGTTTAGGCGGCATAGTCCGACCGTCCGCCGGGTTATCCACTTAACGTTTCTCCTCCGCGACGCTCCATCAACATTGGTGTCTCATAGCACCGGCCCAGACGGTTCCAATAGCCGCCGTGGCTGTGCGCGCCATCACAGCCAATGCGGAAAAACAGCGACAAAGTGCGGTCGCTTTGTGGCGATTGCCGCCAAAAAAATGCTGGAATCCCGCTGGCCGAGGCGGGCAAATACGAACCGAAAGGACTCCCTCCGAATGCATCTCTTGAGTGGACTGTGGACCCGCCTTTGGCTCGATCGCACCGCCCTCGCGCGGATGGCCTCCATGGTGCCTGACGCTCGTACTCGGCGAGCCGTCTTTGCCGGCTTGGCGGTGGTTCGCCGCAGCACCGGACGGGCGGCAACCCGGTCGGGACTGTCCCACTTGGCGACCGACAGGGACAGCCATTACTACTTGGCGCGTCTCGGCGACGGGACCGAGCCCGCGTTCGCCGACGTCTATCTCCAGTTGCTCAAAGACCGTATCGAGGAACTGAACGCTCGACGCACGTCAATCGTTGGGGCATGGCCGCTCGTCGCGCCGGCCGCCGGCTGATCTGCTTCCGGGTTTTACCGCCGGCCCCCCCGTGATATCACGGGGGATGGGCGAACATTTGCCGAACACGCGTCCTGAGGCCACCGCCGCCATTGCCCGCGGGGCAGCGCGGCTGCTGGTGGACCTGGGCAACGCGGTGGTGTTCGAACTGCCCCTCGGCACCGGGCGCCGAGTGGACGTGGCGGGGCTCGACCGCGGCGGCGCCATCACCGTAGTGGAGGTGAAGTCGTCATTGGCCGACTTTCGCGCCGACGCCAAGTGGCCAGAATACCTGGATCATTGTGACGCCTTCTACTTCGGCGTTGGTGCCGATTTCCCTCTGGACCGGCTTCCGGACAACGTGGGCGTCATCGTTGCCGACGCCTATCACGGGGCAGTGGTGCGGCCAGCGGCGCCGCGGTCGTTACCGGCGGCGCGACGGCGGGCGTTGCTGGTGCGCTTTGCCCGCACCGCTGCCGGACGCCTGCACGGGATGCTCGATCCCGGGATTATCGTCGGCGGACCTGGCTAGCCGGAGCTGGGTCTTCCTTCTCTTGATCCAGCAGCGCCTGCTTTCGCTGCAACCCCCAACGATAGCCGTGCAAGGCACCGTCGCCACCCACGGCGCGATGGCAGGGCACCACCAGCGACACCGGGTTGAGGGCGCAGGCGCGTCCCACGGCTCGGGCGGCGGTGGGGCGTCCCATGGCTGCGGCGATCTCGCCGTAGGTGCGGGTTTCACCACGGGGGATCTCCTGTAACCGCTGCCACACCTGAGCCTGGAAGGCCGTGGCTCGTACGTCCAGGGACAACGCCTCGTGGGGCAACCGGCCGTCGGTCACAGCAAACACTGCCGCCAAGCACTCGGCCAGGGCGCCGTCATCACGACGGATCTCCGCCGCTGGATAGTCGGCGCGCAGTTCCGCCTCCAGCACGTCGTCGTCATCGCCGAGCGCGATCATGCACAGGCCCACGTCGGTGGCTGCCACCAGCAACCGTCCCGGCGCCGCCGGCAGCGGATGGTCCACCACGGTGAAGGCGATGCGCGCCCCGCGGCCGCCGCGGGCGTAGGATGCCGGTGTCATGCCCAGCCGTGCCGGTGCCTTCTCATAGAGCCGGCTGGGCGACCCGTAGCCGGCGCCGTACAAGGCATCAGCAACACCCTCGCCCGCCTTGAGACCCCGTTTCAGCCGGCCGATGCGCACCGCCTCGGCGTAGGCCTTGGGGGAGAGAGGCCGGTGACCTCCTTGAACAGCCGTTGCAGGTGGTGGGGGCTCATCCCGACCACGTGACCGAGCTCGGCGAGGGTGGGCATGGCTTCGTCGCTGTCGGCAATGGCGCAGCATACACGACGGGCCACGTCGACCCGTGGGTCGGCGTCCCGCGCGGTATCGGGGCGGCAGCGTCGGCAAGGCCGGTAGCCGGCGGCGGCCGCGGCCTCCGGCAGCGGAAAGAAGTCCACGTTGGCCGGTCGCGGCCGGCGGCTGGGGCAGGACGGCCGGCAGTAGATGCCGGTGGACCGCACCGCGTAGACGAAAGCACCGTCCAGCGTGCTGTCGCGGCGCAGCACCGCCTGCCAGCGCTGCTCGTCGGTGTTCGGGGTGTGGGGAAGCATGTTCATCATGGCCCCATGCTAACCGCCCCGGTACGGATTTCTATCCGAACCGTGCGGTGGTATTCGCAGCGAAATCAGCCGTAGCGGTGCAATGTTGGCCCGTGGCGCCGCAGCCACACCCGTGCCGCGTCGACGCCATCGCAGATGGATGCCACGGTTCGCCAGAACGCCGGTCCGTGGTTGCGGACCGCCAAGTGGGCCACCTCGTGGGCGACCACATAGTCCGCCACGGTTTCGGGGGCGAGCATCAACCGCCAGGAATACGACAGAGTGCCGTCGGCGCCGCACGAGCCCCATCGCGTGCGCGGATCGCTGATGCGAATCCGTTTGGGCCGCCGGTCCAATCGCGCGGCGAATTCGAACGAGCGCTCGGCGAATTCCCGGCGTGCCTCCCGCCGCAGCCAGTCGGTGACCCGCCGGGTCAGGTGTTCGCTCAGTCCGGACACGATCAGCGAGTGACCGTTGCGGCGGGCACCAGTACGGGCTTCCGGCCGATGCTCGATGACAACATTGCTGCCCAGCACCGGCAGTACCGTCCCGGCGGTGAATGGCATTCGCGGCGGCAAGGAAGCTAGCCGCTGCTCCAGCCAGGCGGCGTGTCGACTGGCGAAGTCCAGTCCTTCGGCGGCGGACACTCCCTGCGGCACGGTAACAACGACGCCGTCACCGTCGGGCCGTAGCCGCAGCGCCAATCGCCGCGCGCCGGCATGACGCCGCAGGGTCAACGGCAGATCGCCGGTTGCCAGGCGAACGACATCCGTCATTGATCGATGGACGCCCGGAGGGTCAGGCTTCTGCGACCCCGCCCGCCACAGGAAGGCCTTCGCCATGAAGTCGTTCGCCGCCGCCGTTGTCGTCCTTGTCGCATCGTTTTTCGCCCCGCTTCCCGCCGCCGCCGATACGGAAGCGGAGCGCATGGCCGCCGCCGATACGGAAGCGGAGCGCATGGCCGCCGCCGATCGCTACCTAAGTGCCGTGCCCATACGGTCACTGATGAGCGAAATGATGGACAGCGTTCTCAACAGCGGCCAGCTTCCGGTGGACCAAAAGGAATTCGTCGCCGAGTTCTGGGCGCGCATGGATATTGAGGGCATGGAGAAGTCGGTCACCGCCGCCATGGTCAAGCACTTCACCGTCACCGAACTTGACGCCCTTGCCGACTTCTACGGCTCGGACACCGGCCAATCCATTCTCAAGAAAATGGGGCCCTACATGGCCGAGGTGATGCCGTATGTCCAGGGCGAGACCATCCGCGTCATGCGTGAGACGGTGCAGGATCTGCTGAACGCCCAGGCCGAGCAGCGCTCCGAACTCAAGCACTGACAGCCGCGTCGGAGGTCCGCTCTACGGCCGGCGGGCGGAAACCCAATCCGTCCAGCGCATCGGCGAGCGCCCGCGCGGCGTCGGCCGGCAGCGGCATCAATGGCGGCCGCACCCGCCGCCATCCGGCATCGCCCGTGTGCCGGGCCATCACTTCCTTGCAGGCGGCGGTCAGCGGATAGGCGGCGATGGCGCGGCGTATGGCCGTCAGGCGTGCGTGGGTGTGTTCCGCAGCGGCCCGATCGCCCTGCCGCCACGCCGCAAGGATCTCGGCCGCGAGCCACGCCGCCACGTTGGCAACGCCGGTGATGCACCCCGCGCCTCCAGCCTGGAGCAGCGGCCACAACAACTCGTCCGAACCGCTCAGCACGGCGAAGCCGGGAAACGCCTCGGCGCAGCGGATCATCCCGTCGAGATCGCCGGAGCTGTCCTTGATGCCAATCACGATCTCCGGATAGCGCTGGCGCAGGCGGCCGATGAGATCGATGCTCAGCGGCACCCCGGACATCTGCGGGAAGTGGTAGACGACGATGCGCAGGCGGTCATCGCCCACCCGCTCGATCACGTCCGCGTAGGCGGCGAACAGGCCGTCGTCGGACGCTCCCTTGTAATAAAACGGCGGCAGCATCAGCACGGCGGCGGCGCCGATCTCCACCGCCTGACGGGTTAGCGCCACCGTATCGGGAAACGCGCAGCAGCCGGTACCCGGAATCAATCGGTCGCCCGGAAGCCCGGCTTCGGCCAATCCGTCCAGAAGCCGCAGGCGTTCGTCGACGCTGAAGGAATTTGCCTCGCCGGTGGTGCCAAGGATCGCCAGGCCGTCGCAGCCGTTGGCCAGCAGCCACCGGCCGTGTCGCGCCAGCGCCGAGGCATCAGGCTGCCCGTCGGCGTCGAACGGTGTCAGCACCGCCGCATGGACGCCGCCGACTGTCTCCATCGCGGTTGCCGTCATGCCGGCCAGTCGACGATGTGGTGGAAAATGTTGCCGGCCCGCTTCTCTGGCACCGCCCGCCCGCGTGCCGAAACGCCCACCCGATGCACAAGCTCCGGATCGCCGGAGACCAGCGGGTGCCACCACGGCAGGTCCTTGCCCTCCGCCAGCAGCCGATAGGCGCAGGTGCCAGGCAGCCAATACAGGTCGGTCACGTTCTCAGGCGTCAATTGGACGCAAGTGGCCACCAGCCGCTGCCGCTCCGCGTAGTTGGTACATTGGCAGGTGCCCACGTCCAGCAGCCGGCAGGCCACCTCGGTGTAGCTGACTTCCCCGGTCGCCATGTCCTCGAGCTTTTCCAGGCAACACTTGGCGCAGCCGTCGCACAGCGACTCCCATTCCTCCGCCGTCATTTCGGAGAGGCGCTTGCGTCGCCAGAACGGTTCGTCAGGCGTGGGTGCGGATGAACTCGCGGACACGGGGAAAGACCTCCTGCCGCCAGCGGCGACCATGGAAGATGCCAAAGTGGCCGACCCCCGGCTGCACGTGGTGTGCCCGCTTGGCGTCCGGCAGCGAACTGACCAGGGCGTGCGCGGCGACCGTCTGGCCGGGAGGGGAAATGTCGTCCCGCTGGCCCTCCAACGTCAAGAGCGCCGTATCGTGGATCGCCTGCGGCTCCACCAGATGGCCTCGCCAGCACATCGAGCCGGTTGGCAGCGCGTGCTCCATGAACACCGTCCGCAAGGTTTCCAGATAGTACTCGGCCGGCAGGTCCATCACCGCGAGAAACTCGTCGTAGAACCGGCGGTGGGTATCCGCGCTGTCGCCATCGCCGCGCACAAGGTCGTTGAAAAATTCCATGTGGGCGCGCACGTGGCGGTCCAGATGGGCGTTGAGGAACCCGGATAGCTGCAGGAAGCCGGGGATCACCCGGCGCATGAAGCCGGGATACATCGCCGGCACCCGGTCGACGATCACCAATTCAAACCAAGAAAGCGGCCGCTGCTGGATCAGGTGCATGACCGGCGTCGGCCGGACCCGCGTATCGATAGGCCCGGCCATCAGCGTCATGGTGGCCGGCGTTGCCGGGTGGCCCTGAGCCGCCATCAAGGAAATAGCCGCCAGGACGGGAACTGCCGGCTGGCAGACCGCGATCACGTGCGCGCCGGCACCCACGTGATCGATGAACGCCATCATCGTGTCGATATAGTCGTCCAAGCCGAATGGCCCAGCGGCATAGGCCACGTTGCGTGCGTCGGCCCAGTCGGTCACGTACACATCGTGTTCGGGCAGCAGGCTGGCCACCGTCTCGCGCACCAGCGTCGCGAAATGGCCCGACAACGGCGCCACCAGCAGCACCCGCGGATCGTCGTGGTTCACGTCGCGCTCGAACCGCGTCAACGTGCAGAACGGGTGGACTTCCATCGGCCGCTCGGTCACCTCCACCATGCGACCGTCGATTTCCGTGGAATGCAGGCCGAACGCTGGCTTGCCATAGCGGCGCGTCAACCGCTCGACAACCTCGGCCCCGGCCGACGCCATGCGGCCCATCTGTGTGTAGGCGATCGGCGTGTCAGGTGATAGCTGAGGCTGCTGAAAAACCCGATTGAGTGACGCTTCCGTGCGTGATTCCTTGGCGCTGGGTTTGTCAGCGGGGGATTGCGGTGATGCTGGGTGCGCCGGTCGGTCGGCAGGGCCGGCTTTTCTATGAGTTCTGTCTCGAGGATCGGGTTCCGCGCGATCACCTGCTGCGCAGGATCGACGGCGTTCTCG
>Ga0209780_1000125_pt1 | contig 34425 bp, 38 predicted proteins | sample WorMetexBAHAMAS2_FD_187384 | JGI IMG/M metagenome (GOLD analysis project Ga0209780, IMG submission 187384) | Marine gutless worms symbiont microbial communities from Max Planck institute for Marine Microbiology, Germany - Inanidrilus exumae... | ecosystem: Host-associated > Annelida > Digestive...
TAACCATTCTGTTGGCTTATGTTTTTTTGCGGCACCAAAAAATATAGGCATATAAAGCCAATATCCTATTGAAACTAAATGAATTAATTCTTAACTTAATGGCATTGGTCTCAGCAGAGCGTTGCCGGGCTTGCCAAATATCAAAGGCGTTTTGTAGCCTTAACCAATGTGCTGCACTAGGTTTGCCAAAAGTCACGCAAAGCCATTTTTGGTGTAATTGCTTCGCGTTGTTCAAGCACTTCGTAAAGCTTTTTCCGGTTTATGCCACAGTTAGTTTTTTAAAGGACGCTGCCCCATCGGAATGAAAACGCCGTAGCGCTGGGTTTGCCTCCTAAAAATAAAATGGAACTGGAACCGATTAAGTAGGGTGCGTAGTCCTACTACGACGCCCACTGGCTCTCAAAAAGGAGCCTACTGAACGTGCTGTCCGTCACGGCGTATGCAAGCCTGCCTGTTTTAGTTAGGTTTATCTTGATCAAGATTGTCGCGGGCGGAGTTGCATCATACTGAACGCCCAACTCCATCTAGCATCGAGTTTGTTTCGATACGGGATGAGATTCAAAAATAATCGCTTTTTCCAGATAAATACCCGATATTACGGAGGAGTGTACATATTTGATACTATTTGTCACCTTGAACACTTGATTGATTTCCCTTACAAAAGGGTCGCTAGTTTTTAAAATGGTTGAGCGTATAATTTTTCTCCTGACGGCTTGGCTAAGATGCTTATTAAGTGTCGTGACCAAATGTATTAACGCCTCTTTCAACGTTGAATTATCATACGCGGGCGCGCTGACAATCAAATTCCAATCTGTTAGATCATATTCAAAAGCCTTGAGCATAAACAATGATATAGGTCCATTTTTTTGTTTAAGATCTCTTATCGTATAACAAAACTCTTTTACCAGTATTTCATGATCCATCTTAATACCCCATTAGGTTTGTCACGTATAGCATTAAGGATTTGTTCAGCCTCGTCTTTTGAAACCGAGCCCTTGGGTTTGTATCTCATTTCTGGGGACCAGGGTATTGTTATAGACCAATTGGCATACAATTCAACCGGTGCCAAATTAATCTTTTCTTTAAGTCCTGATAATAACAGGAGTTGATCGAGGTCATGAACGGCATAAGCCGATTTTAATTTACCGGAATAGGGATATTCAGAAGTGTCTAATAACTTACAAATTCTTGCTTTTAAGGCAAATTCAATTACATAACCGCTAAGGTAAACCGCACCGTCGTATAAACCGGCTTCAAACAAGGTTTCCGCTTCTTTTAGTCGAAGTTTAGCAAGTTCTTTTAATTCGTTTCGAGTGGGCATATAGATAGGCGTGTTTATTTTGGCGGCTAAGTAAAAAACTGTTTTGCTTTAAGCATCCGCCGATAATTCACGAATCAGGAGTTTTCCGGTACAATAACTACAACGATCATAAAAGTAAGCACGGATAAGTCAAAATATTTAAGTGTGTGTAGAGCTGATTTTGACTTATCCTTTCGATCATAAAATTGGTTGTCGTTATTAATTAAAATACCTTAAAACTCATGATTCGGCACTTAAGTCTTGGTTATTTTAGGCGCATAATGGCACAGTTTGCAAGGAGCTTTTAGGCAGATAAGGATGCACGATTTCTTAAGCCTTGTAAGTAATTTTTTTTAACATATTAACCAGCTTAAAAATCCCATTTTTTGAAAAAATAGGATTTTTCTCGTTCCCACGCTCTGCGCGAGTATGATACACTCTTTGCGGAGCAAAGATGCCTGCCTTCCTTTGAGAGCAAAGGAACGATAGTTAAGAATGACTGTGCTGTGCTACATAATTATCCAATAAATGACGGATCATTTCCTGATATTGAATCTGGTGCTTTTTTGCTTCTGCCTTGAAAAATTCCAAACTGACTTTGCTCAAAGAAAGAGTTATTTGAACATTCGGTTCTATGAAGATTAACTCTTCAGGAGCAGGCATAAAATCTGGCACGACTTTTAATTCACCCAACGGTTCATCGGTATATTCAATTGGTTTCTTCATAAATCTTTTTTCCTTTTCTCCAATACCCTGCACCAAAAATACGAATGATATTATTTATATAGGTAAATCGAACGGTTAATATCTTTCCTTCAATTTTTCCAAAGCAATAATAACGTTTTTCATGTTGGCTGTGGTTCACATCTTCAGCTATAACACGATTTGGATCGACAAAGGCGTATTGTGCTGTTTCAAATGAAACATTGTGTTTGGTTTGATTTTCACGATTTTTGTGTTCATCCCACTCAAAGTTGGCACTGCTCATAATCAGACGATTGTAAATAGATTAATTGATGTAAATGGTAATTGCTAAAATTTGTTAGTCAAATCGACGCAGAGCGTCGATACAGGCATTCCTTTATCAGTTGTTTCGGGAATGGAGCGAAGCGGATTTCCCGAAACATAAAAATAATCTCAGAAAGTTTCCTGCGGGAGGAAATCGTGCATCATTCCCGAAACAACCAAAAAATCATCCGTTTCGGGAAATCGCTTCGCTCATTCCCGAAACATAAAAAGCGAAATTTAACGTTGCGGACGGGGTTGCAAACCCCGTCCGGCATGGGAAATCCTTCGGCGGGAGGTTAGGGGTTGGGCGCTACCGGCGCAGTTTTTTCCGCTATCTTTTTTATAAATATAAGCTGCCCTATACTAATATCGATGCTGCCCTCACACGTAAGCTGCTTTTCTATGAATTGAAGCAACACCTGCTTGCCCCTGTTGCTCCACGGCATATTGGTCAATAGGCCGTAGAAGACCTTATACTTCTCATTGTGAAAAGCAATGGTCTGGCGAGTAAATGTAGATCTATCACTTGGAGACATCAAAGCCCAAAGCGAATTGAGGGGGGGGCCCAAGAAGGCATCGAAGCCGCCAGCAAGACTCCACACACTAACGCCGAAATAGCATGGTGTTTTTTAAACAATTTTAGTCTCATAAGGAACTCCTCTGGTATTGTTTTACGATGTTGTAAACATATTTAATATACCCGAACATTAGTCGCCAAGTCAAGCGGTGCTTAAAAAACCCAGAATCGCGGATTTTGCGGATTGCGCAGATGACGCGGATTCAAAACCAAAGTCATAAGCTCGGTTTATGGGTGCTCTTAGGTTTTTAATCCGTGTGATCCGAGTGATCCGTAAAATCCGCGATTCTAGGTTTTTCTTGTGCCGGACGGACCATTTCCTGATATTGAATCTGATGCTTTTTTGCCATGGTTCAGCCTACGGCAAATTCTGTATATGGGCGCATTATAGGGGGTTGAAAACCAAGAACAATATCCTCTCGTGGGATTCCATGAGAGAGAAAATAAGTGGCAATACCTTCTTCAGTCCAGTCTTCCTCAATCCAAATTTTGCCATTGCGAATAGCAATATGGAGTACCGTTTGCCTGACTCTGCTACTTTCAGTCCAACCCAGTTTACGCAGTAAATATTGACTGTTTCCATCATCAAATGCAAGAATGATGTTATAAGAAGGGCTTGGACATTTAGCCAAAAGCGATGCGTAGGAGCTAAGCGCTTGTTTTACTATGCTCGGATAGCCAGGTCCTTGAGCCATTTTACAATCTCCTCCCGTTCAATATTAACCACCAGTAGCTTTATTTTGTGACGTTGGACAATCGTCTGTGTTCCTTTTTGAAGGAAAAAATCTTTGTAAACTAATTCGCTGACAGCCATGTATAATTCATAATCAAGCCCAGTTAGTTCAAGCAAGTCAAAATAAAGTTCATACTGACCAAGTGCATGTTGTAACTCTTTAATGAATGATCGTCCCGCAAAGGTTTTGATTTCAAGAATGATTTTTTCGCCATTTTTCTCGGCTACTACCGTACGAGGTTTTTCTACCGCCAAATCGGCGAATATTTCAAGTTCCTCATACTCTACTCTAAACGGATCATGGGTGATTATCCAATGATCCTTAATAAGAGCGTTTTTGACTGCGTCGTGAATAATGTCTTTTGCCATAATACCATAGATTAAATCCAAACTGTTCAAAGATATTTAAATAGCTACACGGATTATTATTATAAAGGATAAACCAGGATAAAAATTCAATCTCATCAACTTGGATGGATAATTAATTAGTTGTTTCGGGAATGAGCGGAGCGATTTCCCGAAACACGACTAAGCTGAAAAGCTGTAAGTGTTGTCTTTAGTCATTTTTTTACCAAATGAGTTGAATAGGGTATTTATGGAATACACTGTCTTTGCTGATAATCTGTAGATTTTCGGCCACCGCTTGTGCAATAATCATTCGGTCAAACGGATCACGATGATGTAAAGGTAGTTGCGCTAAGGCAGCAAGATGTTCCAGTTTGATTGGGAGCATCTCAATCTTGTTGATAGCCAGTTGTTCTGGAAAAAATTCATCGAATGGGCGCGATAGTATCAGTTTTCCTGTGCCCATTTTAATAGTAATTTCCCACAAACTGACCGCACTCACCAGCGTCCGGTTATTGAGATCGGCTATCAGATGCTTTGCTCGTTTGCTCAGTTTATCGTCACCAGCAATGAACCATAATAAACTGTGCGTATCCAACAACAAATCCATCACATATACTCCCGAAACTCCTCAAGGGGTGAGTCAAAATCGTCGGCTATTTTAATCTGTCCTTTAGCACTTCCGAATTGGCGTTGTCGTTTCGTCATAGAAACCAGTTTTACCAAAGGCTGTTCATCTTTGGTAATAATCACATCTTCTCCCATTGAAGCGCGTTCTACTAATGGCAATAGTTCTTCTTTAAGCCTTTGTAAATCAACATATTGCATATTCTTTGTCCTCCTTGAGCAAGGGCACAAGAGCGATTGTTTAAAGCTTCATCCGCTTAAAAAGCGGCTCCGGAATAAGCCGAATAACCATCATAATCAAGCGCCAAAACCAAGGTAAATATATAACATTTCTACGCAATTTAATCGCCCGATAAATCCCGCGTGCCACCGTCTCCGGTTGTGCCCATAAAGCACCTTTTTTAAAATTCGCCGTCATTGGCGTATCTACAAACCCCGGTTTAATCGTCAACACACACACATTGGCAGAGTGTAAACGATTTCTTAAGCCTTGCAAAAATAGACTCAACCCGCCTTTGGCAGCCGCATAAACATAATTACTTTGTCGCCCCCTATCTCCGGCAACGGAGGAAATCACTGCAATACAACCATAATGTTGCTTTTCCAAGCGATTCGCAATCGGTGTTAACAGCGAAACCACACTCAGAAAATTGGTCCGTAAGGCTTGCTCCGCCTTAGCAAAGTCTTGTTCACAAGCTTTTTGATCGTCAAGCGTGCCATAGGCAATTAATACCGTATCTAAGCCTTCCAAACTTTTATAAGCTTGCTCAAGCATAGGCTGGTGTTGCTGAAATTCATTCAAATCAAGCGTATAATAAGCCACCTGATGCGCTCCCCGTACCTTTAAATCAGCCGTAATCGCTTCCAACTTATCAACATCGCGTCCGACTAAAAACAGTGCATGGTGTTGTTGGGCAAATAATTTCGCCGTCTCTTGGGCAATCGCTGAGGTGGCACCAATGATTAAGATTTTACGCATAATGGAGTCTCGGTTACACGTCGCCAAAAACTGGAAGAAAAACGTGGATCAATATATTGAGCAAATTTTGTCCACTGAGGATAAAAGGCTTGAAAGTGGTGAGCAGATAAACGCGCATCTTTGCAAGGATAAACAGCACCCCCCACTTCACGCACCTTATCGTCTAATTGTGCTAATAATTCAAAAGTCACAGCCCCCTTGATGGGGAAATCGAGCGCCAAAGTCACGCCCGGGCGCGGAAACGATAACAGCCCCGGTGATGCTAATTCACCAAAAGTTTTGAGCACCGCTAAAAAAGAGCCTAGTCCAGAGGTAGCAATTTTCTGCAAAATTTGTTTGAGCATGTGATGATCGTGTATTACAAATTGATATTGCAAAAAGCCGTTTTTACCATAAAGCCGGTTCCACTCCAAAATGGCATCAAGGGGATAAAAAAATGGCTGATAATCAATCAATTGGCTTTTACGTGAGTTTTTGTTGTAATAAAAACTATTAAACGCTGAAATAGTCCAACGATTGAGTACAAAACTGGGTAAATTAATGGGCATAGTGCGTAATAGCGGCGGCAAGCGATTGAGGCGTGGTAACTTCCAATCCTTGGGGATTTCATCAGGCGCAACATGATTGCCACGAAAAAAAATGCCGCGCCCCAGTGCTTTATTACAATCTAGCCATGCCACAGTGTAATCATAAGATTGATCGGATTGCTGAGAAAGTTCAAAAAATTCATCCAATTGAGAAAATTGTATAGATTCAGCCTGCATAGCGCGGTGATAAATGCGCCTTAGTTTAATTTCTGCCCAAGTGATTAAACCAGTCAATCCCAAGCCGCCAATCGTTGCTGCATAATATTGTTCATTGCTTGTCGGCGTACAAAGCAAACGTTCACCATCGGAGCGTAATAATTCAAATTGCAAAACATGTCGCCCGAATGTGCCGGCGCAGTGATGATTTTTGCCATGCACGTCATTGGCAATGGCACCGCCTATGGTCACAAATTGCGTGCCTGGCGTAACCGGCAAAAACCAGCCTTGTGGCACACATAGTTCTAAGATTTCCTCTAAACTAACGCCTGATTCACAACGTAACACGCCTTTGTCAACATCGAACTGAATAAAACGATTAAGCTTGCGTGTCGTCAGCAGTATGCCATTGTTATTTAGACAAACATCGCCATAGCTACGTCCTAAACCATGCGCTAAAACCGTGTCGGGCGTTTCTGGTAAGGGGAGAGGTTTTTTTCGCCAAAGTATTGGGCGAGTATGTTGTGACGCTTTGGGAAAATTTCCCCAAGATTGGTATGTGCTTTGCATTTTAAGTGGGATGAAAAATCCTATTTCTTAAGCTCGATATTCAAGTTTTTTTTTTGCGGTGAGTACAACTAATGTAGGACAACGAATAAAAACCCAACATTTGCATGCAATCCCAGGGTAAAATATCTGAATATCCGGGCGTAGAAGGCTCGATCCCTTTATTCGTTGTACTCACCGTGACAAAAAAAAAACGAACGTCGAACTAAGAGTTAAAGAATTAGGATTTTTTGAGCTTACAAAAATTCAATGATTTTATCCCGCCACAAATACGTTTTAGCTTTAAGCTTGTGTATATCGACGGTCGTCAAAGTACGTGATTTCAATAAATGTTTGCCAGCAACCCAAACATCAGTCACCTTATCCCGCCCAATCGCGTAGACTAGTTGAGATAAAGGGTTATAAATTGGTTGCGTTTCAATATCAAGCATATCAATGGCAACAATATCAGCAGATTTGCCAGGCACCAAGGAGCCAGTAATATGATCAATACCCAAAGCTTTGGCACCGTTCAAAGTAGCCATACGAAGTGCCTGGGCGGCTGGAACGGCGCTGGCATCTCCGTTTAAGCCCTTAGCTAACAGTGCCGCGGTACGCATTTCTCCCAACATATCTAAATCGTCATTGCTGGCAGCACCATCAGTTCCTAATGCTACATTGACACCCGCTTTGAGCAATTTAGGTACTGGGCACACGCCACTCGCTAGTTTTAGGTTCGACTCAGGGCAATGAATAACATTCACACCATGATTGGCTAATAGCCTAAAATCTTCCGGTTTCAATTGTGTTAAATGTACACCCATCAGGCGCGATGATAATAGGCCTAAATTTTTTAAGCGATTCAAAGGTCGCTTACCAAACTGTTCAAACGATTTTTCAATTTCTCCAGCAGTCTCATGAAGATGGATATGAATTGGTATATCGAATTCCTCTGCCATCGCCTGAGCCGATTTGAGTGGCTCATCTGAGACGGAATAGGGAGCATGGGGTGCCAAGGCGGTTTGAATCAGTGGGTGATCCTGAAAAGTTTCATAGACTTTTCGACCTTTTTTCAAATATTCTTCAGCATTTTGAGCCCAGGCAGTAGGAAAGTCAATGAGAATCAATCCCAATGTGGCGCGTATGCCAATCTCAGCAGCCACTTCGCCCACCACATCAGGAAAATAGTACATATCATTGAAACATGTCACCCCGCCACGTAGCATTTCTGCTATCGCCAACTGGCTACCATCAGCGACAAACTCTTGACTGACATGAGTCCGCTCTGCTGGCCAAATGTGATCATTCAGCCACTTATCCAAGGACATGTCATCGGCAATGCCACGCAATAAAGACATCGCCGCATGGGTATGTGCATTAATCAAACCTGGTATTAAAACGTGCGTTGTCAAACGATGGATAATACGTGCTGAAAAACGTTTGACAGCCTCACTGTTTGGTAAGATGGCGATGATTTTCCCATCATGTATAGCGAGAGCATGTTGTTCATATACAACGTTTTCGGGTTCTACAGGAATAATCCAACCCGCATAAATAAGAATGTCAAGATGTTGCATTATTGAATCTTTTCAGTTTTATAGAGCCAGGACATAAAAGTATATCAAAAACTCGACGGTTCAATTAAAGCCATTGTAGTGCAGGATGCGAATAAGTATAACAATTTAACGTAAGATGCAGTTTTTAATCAGTAATTTTTACAAATTGTAACATTTTAGTAACATTTTATGTTATGTTATAATGCAAAATCTTTGTTATATATTTTATATGGAAAAGCAGATGGATATTACCGTAACATTTGGTGGTGGCATGAAAGTCAACGCTAATTTTAATAATTTTACAGTTTACACTGATCAAACTAAACGAGCGGGAGGGGATGAGAGTTCTCCTGAGCCATTTTATTATTTTCTCAGTAGCCTGGCGACTTGCGCTGGGTTTTTTGTGTTACGTTTTTGTCAGACACGGAAGATTTCTAGCGAAGGGATTCAATTGCGCCAATCTCATCATTGGAATAAGGAACAAAAGCGAGTTGATAATATACACCTTGAAATTGAATTGCCATCCTCCTTTCCAGAGAAATATGCGCCCGCCTTAATTCGTGCCACCAACGAATGCACAGTGAAAAAAGCGTTAATGAATCCGCCACAGATTGATGTGACAACAAAGATTGTGGACGCAGCGACAAAAAAAATTATTTAAATCCTATTTCTTAAATAGATAGGATTATGTTAAAAGATTTTTTTATGTTAATTATTGATGATAAATTGAATGGTTAGTTCCATAATGACATTATAAATGTTAGTTATGTTTTGATATTTTTAAGTACGTTAAAAGAATAACCATTCTTGTTGTTACTGTTGTTATAAGGAACTAAATGAGTGATTCAAAAAAATTATTTGAAAACAATAGAATTTATTAATCAATCTGTTACCAGAGTACGTGATGCCAACCTATCGCGAGTATTTGTATCTTCAGCTAGAGAAGGGGTTTTGAGTGACAATCAAATTGGCAAAAAGCCCCAGCCACCCGCCTGGTTATTATTCGCTCGCGAAACCTTGCGTAATCCTCGGGCAATGGGTACTGGTTGGTCAAGTACGCCACAACTGGCACGAACCATAGCCAGTTTTGTACCACTGACAGATTCGGGATTGGTTGTGGAACTGGGAGGCGGAACTGGTATCGTGACGGAGGCTTTACTGCGACATGGTATTGCCCCGGAGCGTTTAGTGTCGATAGAACAAGCAGCAAGTCTTGCAGATTATATGCGTCAACGTTGTCCCCAAATACGAGTGCTTAAGGGAGATGCCCTACATTTATGTAATTTGCTTGGCAGTGATTCTCAACGAGTGAGCACCGTCGTCTCAGGTTTACCATTTCGTTCTCTACCCCCCGTTATTGGACATGAAATTATCAAACAAATTGATAAAGTATTGCCTAAAAATGGTTTAATGATCCAATTTACTTATGATCTCAGTGGACGAAGGATATTCATGCCACATCACTTTAGGCGCGTCGCTCACAAATTTGTGTGGAAAAACATCCCCCCAGCGAGGGTTGATGTCTATCAGTCTGAAAAATAGGAGACCAGCTGTTCTATTCTTTAGCCCGTGACGAATATTCCCCTGTGCGAGTATCAACCTTGATTAAGTCACCAATATTGACAAACAATGGCACTCGCACTACCGCGCCAGTTTCCAGAGTAGCAGCTTTGCTACCACCACCAGAGGTATCCCCACGTAAGCCAGGATCAGTGTCAGTGATTTCAAGCACCACAGAATTAGGCGGCTGAACGGCAATAGGGTCATTATTCCACAGCGTCACCACGCATTTTTCCTGACCTTTTAGCCATTTCGCGGCGTCACCAACGGTATCCAGATTGGCCGCATATTGTTCATAAGTCTCAGGTTCCATAAAGTGGTAAAAATCACCATCATTATATAAATACTCCATGTCTATTTCCATGACATCTGCACTTTCCAGCGTCTCCCCGGACTTAAATGTTCGTTCTATCACCCGCCCCGTTTTGAGATTACGAAATTTAACCCTATTGAAGGCTTGGCCTTTACCCGGTTTGACAAATTCATTTTCTATTATGCTACAAGGATCACCATCAAGCATCAATTTAAGCCCTGATTTAAATTCATTGGTACTAATATTCGCCATTTTAACTCCTACAAAAATATTTCCAAGATAAATCTTGGACTCTTATTTTATGATAACCGAAAACTTAGTTTCTGGGCAGTCAGATTGGCAGCGCGAATTACGCCAAGCAATTTCTAATCCATTAGACTTATTGAAATTGTTAAAATTATCTGATAGCGCATTAGCGCAGCGCGTTGCGGCTAAGCAAAGCTTCAGCCTTCGGGTGCCGAGAGGCTACGTGGCGCGCATGCGTCAAGGTGACCCAGATGATCCATTATTGCGGCAAGTTTTACCGCTAGAGGCAGAAAACCAACCAATACAAGGTTTTAGTCTTGATCCGGTTAGCGATGTTGCCGCTGAAAAAGTCCCAGGCTTATTGCAAAAATACCAAGGGCGGGTTTTATTAGTCACAACCGGGGCTTGTGCCATTCATTGCCGCTATTGTTTTCGCCAACATTATCGTTATTCCGCCTACAAACTATCAGCGGTGCTTGATAGCATTCGCGCCGATTCTTCTATTACTGAAGTTATTTTAAGCGGTGGTGATCCGTTGATTTTGACGGATAAGCGTTTGGCAGAATTAGTACACAGTGTCGCCAGCATTTCACATGTTCGACGTTTACGCTTGCACACTCGCTTGCCTATTATATTACCAGAACGGGTTAATGGTGAACTTTTGGCTTGGCTGACGGGGACAGGTTTGCAAGCCATCATGGTGGTACATGCCAATCATGCCAATGAAATTGATGAAAAAGTGAATAAAGCCTTACAAAGTTTAGTTGATGTGGGTGTTACCGTTTTGAATCAATCCGTGTTATTGCGCGGGGTTAATGACAACGCAGCCGCATTAATTGCTTTGAGTGAAGCCTTATTCAAGAGTCGCGTTTTGCCTTATTATTTGCATATATTGGATCGTGTGCAAGGGGCTGGTCATTTTGAAGTGCCGATGGAGACAAGCATCCAACTATTGGAACAATTGTGGGTGGCATTGCCTGGTTATCTGGTACCTAAAATGGTACGTGAGGTGGGGGGGATGGCTTATAAGCAACCATTGTAAGTAGGTACACATAAATCTTTTAGTGCCACAGAGAAATCCTATTTTTCAAAAAAATAGGATTTCTTGTTCCGCCGCGATCAAGGAGTCAATGCCATTAAGTTAAGAAATAAAAAGAACGTCTTTGGACTTATCAAGCCATGAATTTTAAGGTAGGGGTTTTGGAGTCCCAAGATTTATATTGGGCGCCACACTTCCAAAGCTAAAGCTTTGGACTCCAAAATACCATAAAATTTGTGACTGGGTACTTATGTTTTATGTTTATCTGATTCGATAGTTTTAATCATTTCTGCAAGCGTCTTGAGTGCATCATCAAATTCAAAATCTTCAACCAGTTTTTCTAGTTGTTGATAAAAGGGTTGTAAATCCTTATTTAAATTGCGTTTTATTTCTGGCAACATATCTAAGGCGCGATAATCATGGTCATTTAGAAAATTTTTCCATTTTTTCAACAGGGGCATCAGCACCGCATAATCCGTTTCTTCGCAATAACTTTCTTCCTCGGAAACCTCATTCAGGGAAGCAAGAGTTTTCATCACAGTTGCCACGGCTTCATCAAATTCTTTGAATAAAATTGGCTCAATTTCTTCGCCCGCCTTCAGCACTATATCTAAAGCTTGTGAAGCTTTATATAAATTGTCCATGCTCAGATTACCAGCGGTACCCTTAACAGTATGGACTAAATATTGTGCGGTTTGAAGATCGCCCTTTTGCAGAGCCTCGTTTATTTTTTTGCTCGCATTATGGTGGTTTCTATAAAACTGTCGTAGCAATTTATGATAGAGTCGACGATTGCCAAGCACTCTTTTTAAACCGCCTGCTATATCAATACCTGGTGATTCTTCGTCTGGCAATAATTCGTCTACGTTCTGATGTTTCAGTGTCATTAGTATAAGTTCGCGCGGTGCTATCCGTTTTTCTATAAATCAACATTTAATGTATGGATTTTTGCTTAACTTAATACAGTTGTTGCTAAATAAATTTGAACTGTGATTTATGTGATTTTTATGATTGATGTGATTGCCAAGTCATTAAAGGACTAATAATATAATTTCTTGAAATAAAAGCAATTAAGATAATTAACCTACTCATAAAAATCACATAAATCACAATAATCACAGTTCAAAAATTATTTGGCAACAAACAACTCTAATGCCTGATATGCCCATCTCCCAACACAATAAATTTTTGTGAAGTCAAGCCTTCCAATCCGACGGGACCACGGGCATGAAATTTGTCTGTGCTGATGCCAATTTCGGCACCTAAGCCATATTCAAATCCGTCCGCAAAGCGGGTAGAGGTGTTCACCATCACAGAACTAGAGTCTATTTCCGTCAAAAACCGCCGCGCTCGGCTCCAATCTTCAGTTATAATTGCGTCAGTATGTTGAGAGCTGTGCAGGTTGATATGTTCTATTGCTTGGTCTAAATCCTTTACAATCCGTATTGATAGTATCGGGGCTAAATATTCGGTATTCCAATCTTCGTCGCTGGCTGTTTGAATATTCGATAATAAAGCTTGACTCGTTGGACACCCGCGCAATTCAACGCCCGCCGCTTCATATTTTTCAGCTAGTTTTGGTAATACTTGCGCCGCGATGTCCTCGGCTACTAATAAGGTTTCCATGGTATTACAGGTGCCGTAGCGTTGCGTTTTGGCGTTATAGGCGACAGCTATGGCTTTTTCAAGATCAGCTTTGTCATCAATGTAAGTGTGACAAATGCCGTCTAAATGTTTAATCACGGGTACTCGCGCTTCTTGATTGATGCGTTCAACTAAACTTTTGCCACCTCGCGGGATGATAACGTCGACGTATTCTGGCATACTGATTAATTGACCTACTACTGCTCTGTCAGTGGTTTCAATCACTTGTACGGCTGTGCTAGGTAATCCCGCCAGCTTTAAGCCGGCTGAAATGCATTTGGCAATGGCTTGGTTGGAGTGAATCGCTTCTGAGCCACCTCGTAAAATGGTCGCATTCCCCGATTTTAAACATAAGCCGGCAGCGTCGGCTGTTACATTGGGGCGAGATTCGTAAATAATTCCAACAACTCCTAAAGGTACGCGCATTTTGCCCACTTGAATGCCACTAGGGCGGTAGTTTAAGTCGCTTATTTCGCCAACAGGATCGGGTAGAGCTATCATTTGTTGTAAGCCCTCAACCATGTTTTCGATGCGCGAATTATTTAGGGTTAAACGATCTAGCAAAGCGGTTTCTAAGCCTTTAGCCTCGCCCGCTTTTAAGTCTTTGGCATTGGCGGCTAGTAGTGAGGCGTTTTGTTGTTCTATTTGTTGGGATATTGCTTTTAATGCATTGTTTTTAATGCTTGTTTTGGTGCGTGCTAAATTTTTTGCGGCTTGACGCGCTTGTTTGCCAATTTGCCGCATGTGTTGTTCTATATTCATATATTTTGTGCAAACAAAATAAAAGCCCCATAATTTATTTGATAGAGTTGTTGCTAAAATTTGAACTGTGATTTATGTGATTTTTATGAGGCGGTTAACCACCGATCACATTAATCACAACAATCACATAAATCACAGTTCAAATTTATTTTGCAACAATTCTAATTAATAACTAAGGGGCTCGGTTGGAGAATTACTTTCGCATTAAGGTGACATCAAGGGATACGTCTGAGTCTTCGATTGTTATCCATTTTCTGTAGTTATAGTAACCCCAATGTTTCACCAAAATATCATATTTGCCTGGTTCCAGACAGATGCCAGATTTGTATTTCGGTCTAATATTCATTATCATAATTCTATTACTTGAGGGAGTCGCATTCACAGTCAGACTGTAAGTCTTACTGGGACAAGAAGATTCAGTAACATCTTCACAAGAAACCTTCATTTCCTTCAAACGGTTGACTGCATCTACATGATTATCTGATTTTACCGCTTTGCAATACCACTTAATGGCTGTTTTGTCATTCTCAGTGACACCATAGCCTTTGTCGTACATCATACCAACAAAGTATTGCGATTGGGTATGTCCATCCTTGGCGAGCCTGCCGAGCAATTTTAAAGCCTTGGCATATTCCTCTTTTTCAAGGGCAATCCAGCCATCCATAAAGTCATCTGCCAAAACTGGGGAAGATAAGAATATTGAGATAAAAAAACCAGCCAGCAAATTGCGAGGTTTAAGAGTCATTTAAAATCTCCAATAGTGATTGTATCAGCATCAATTATACTATCTTTTGTTTGCCATTTAGCCAAATAATTTCACACCCGCTATTCGTAAACTCAATAGTTGCAATTCATCCCAAGGATTGCCACTTTCCAAGCCTTTTATCGTGCGATCAATTTGTACCGTTTCCCGCAAAAATTGTCGCCACCGTTGAGGCTTTGAGTGTCTGTTAATAGCGCGGGATATTGCATTTTGACGTATAGCCCAAATACGATAAGTTTTAAATACTTGAGCCAGGCTTTGTCCCATTTGTCGCGCATAAGTCATGTAACATAAATTGCGTATTTCTTTATTTAAAGCCCAGGCGACCAAAATCACTTCAACACCTTCCGCTTGTAAGCCTTGTAATTGACGGACAATGCGTGGCACGTCACCTGTCAATACTGTATCCACCCAATTAAATACTTCAAAACGGGCACTATCTGCCACGGCATCAAGTACTTGTGTTGTATCAATTCGCGCCTTGCCATATAATAAATGCAGCTTTTCAATTTCTTGAGCGCAGGCGAGTAAATGTCCTTCAGAGCGTTCCGCAATCAGGTTGATAGCATCTGGAGATGCTTGTAAACCGTATTGCCTCATACGTTGGGCTATCCAGCCTGGCAAGTCTGATATATTAAGAGGCCATATTTGTACAAGTACGCCTCGCTCACTTAAATTTTTGAACCATTTAGTTTTTTGTTTGCTGGCATCAAGCTTATCGGCGATGATTAATAGGACGGTGTCGGAGGGCGGATTGTCTGAGTAGGCTGTCAAAACTTTTGTGCCATGATTTCCAGGGGATTTATTGCCTAAACGAATTTCTAACAGGCGCTTATTGGCAAATAAGGAAAAACTATCTGCTTGTTCTTCAAGGCTTTCCCAATCAAATCCCGTTTCTACGGTTAAAACAATTCGTTCGTTAAAACCTTGTTGGCGGGCAAAAGTTCGTAGGAGATCCGCACATTCCATCATTTGTAATGGCTCGTCTCCGGTCAACAGATAAATAGGTGAGAGTCCTTGTTGCTTGAGATGATGGCTTAGTTGGGCGGATTTTAGTTTCATTTCATCCCCAAGGTTGAAACCCCCGCAGCGGGCAGATTTATCTCACTATTTGGAGATATATTTAACTAAGGTGCTAGTTTTTAAGGAATCAGCAAACCTTTGGCTTAGGCCAGCAATGCTCGCGCGGGTAAATGTCACCTCGCCAATGTTGGAAAAGCTTTTGGCACGGTACACACCGTTCGATACCACGAACAAACTTTTAGTGCACCGCGACAGAGCCGAGGACTGGTGAAGCATCCCAGGGTGTCATAACTTAACCAACGTAGTCCTCAGAGGGCTTAGGCTGGTCAACCGTGGCTTGATTTGAGAACGGCTTTAGCCGTTATGCCAAGCCACCTGCTTTAGCGGGTGGTAGTTGACTTGAAGGTATGGTGCCCCCGCTGGGACTCGAACCCAGAGTCTCCGGCTTAGGAGGCCAGTGCATTATCCAGTTATGCTACAGGGACTGATGATTCTGGTGGAGCCGAGGAGGGTCGAACTCCCGACCTCTGCATTGCGAACGCAGCGCTCTCCCAACTGAGCTACGGCCCCATGGACTGCCTGCTATTATACACGGCTCAAATCGGGAGTGCAAGGCGTAACTATAAACGCTCCCGTAAACGTTTTACTGCCGCCCGTACCTGGCTCGGAGCAGTACCCCCAATATGATTACGGGAATTAATTGAGCCGTCCAATGTTAATATATCATACACATCATCCTCAATCTGTGACGAAAATCCCTGAAATATTTCTAAACTTAAAGTTTCTAGTGAACATCCATTATCAATACAATGTCGCACCGCTTTACCCACAATTTCATGGGCATCTCGAAATGCCACGCCTTTGCGCGCTAGATAATCCGCTAAATCGGTGGCGGTGCTAAAACCCTGTTGCGCGGCTGCGCGCATTTGTTCGCGCCGTATTTGCAGAGTTGGTATCATGTCCGCGAAAACGCGCAAACTGCCTTTGAGTGTATCGACTGTATCAAACAACGGCTCTTTATCTTCTTGATTGTCCTTATTATAGGCTAATGGCTGCGATTTCATCAAAGTCAATAAACTGGTCAAATGACCATATACGCGCCCCGTTTTACCGCGTACCAGTTCTGGTACATCGGGATTTTTTTTCTGAGGCATGATGGATGAGCCCGTGCAAAAGGCATCGCTTAATTCAATAAAATTAAATTGCGCCGATGACCATAAAATTAATTCTTCAGAAAAACGCGACAAGTGCATCATCAAAATGGCAGCAGCGGCTGTGAATTCGATTGCAAAATCACGATCACTAACCGCATCCAAAGAATTTTCTGCTATATTTTCAAAACCTAATAATTCTGCGGCATAGCGACGATCTATCGGATAACTGGTGCCCGCGAGGGCGGCAGCACCAAGGGGCATGCTATTAACACGTTTGCGACAGTCTTGTAAACGTAGCCTGTCACGCAATAACATTTCACTCCAAGCTAACAAGTGATGTCCAAATGTCGTCGGTTGGGCGGTTTGCAAGTGCGTAAAACCAGGCATTAAAGTTTCGGCTTCGCGCTCAGCAAGCTCAGCTAAAGCGGTTAAAAGTCGCGTCAATTCGCTACTAATAAGATCGATTTCGTGGCGCAAATAGAGACGAATATCTGTCGCAACCTGATCGTTTCGAGAACGCCCAGTGTGCAATTTTTTTCCCACCGTTCCAATTTTTTGCGTTAGGCGAGATTCGATATTCATGTGAACATCTTCTAAAGCGATTGACCATTCAAACGTTCCTTGCTCAATTTCTTGTCGAATTTCGGATAAGCCTTCAACAATTTGTGTACATTCGGGCTTGGTTAAAACGCCAACATGCGCTAACATACGGGCATGGGCGATGGAGCCCGCGATGTCGTATTCGTATAGGCGTTGATCGAAGCTGACTGAAGCGGTAAAGGCTTCGACAAAAGCGTCGGTGGGCGCAGTAAAGCGCCCTGTCCAGGGTTTTTCTGGGTTCATGAATGTTTTCGTTAGTTAATGGCGCGAAGCAAGATTGCCATGTTAGATTGCAATTAACTTAAACACAAACTAATAGGCTGTCAATGTTCTATTAGTGGGGAAATTTTCGTCTATAGCCAATTAAAATTTTTGGGTATTTATTAGAATTGTTGATAAATCAATTTGAACTGTGATTTTTATGATTACTAAGTAATTTAAGCATATTCAATATAACATGCTGAAATATATCAATTTAATCTAGTCATACCAATCACATAAATCATAAAAATCACAGTTCAAAAATGATATACACCACGCACCGCCTACATTTGAACCATTCTTGCGGGAGACGTTCATTTAAAAATCCTATTTCTTTAAGAAATAGGATTTTTAGGTTGTTATTTTTAGGTTGCTACCTCAGTACAGGACAATTTATTTAAGTTACTAATTGGCTATCATCCTCCCAACAACCGGAGGGGCCTTCAGGAGGGATATTGGATTCTCAAAGTATCAAGATTCCTCGCTATGCTCGAAATGACAACAAAAAAACGTCCTGCACTGAGAGTTTTTGTTGTTTCGGGAAACCGCGAGCGGATTTCCCGAAACGACTAAATCCCGTGGGGTACAAAGCTGCCTAACAGCATCGACCACTAATCTCCGCCTAGTCTAAAAAAAACAGTGCGCGGAACGCGCCCTACGCTTTGTACTGCTGTTTGTTTTTATTTTGACAATATGATATCTTATTTAAAATGCTGTCGTCGATAGCCCAATTACTGAAACGCAAAGGGAGCGCGGCGGCGGTCGTCCTGCGACTTGTCGGCGCGTAACCAATCATTTTGGAGGTCGAAATTTTGTTGTAAAATCTTGACACGATTGACAACCAGTAAATCCGAACATGGGAACGCCCGCTATCTGCTCGCCATGGCCTGGAGTTACTTTGCTTGCTTGAACCTTATAAATCGGATTGCTAAATTTTCTTAAACTTCGAAACAAACGGAGGCGTTAAATTATGAAACGTTCGTTATTATTTATTTTTTTTGGAATCTTATTCCCGTTAGTCTCGCAGGCTCACAACGATGACGGCTACTACCACGATGATGCTGATCTACCGGCGCAAAAGGACTGGATGGCGCGCTTACATGACGATCTTTCGATCAAAGATATTTCGATTCCGGGAACGCATGATTCCGGCTCTTTGCACGGCGGAGATATTGTCCAGACTCAAACTTTGAGCATATTCCAACAACTCAACGCCGGAATTCGTTTTCTTGATATTCGATTGCGTCATATCAATGATGTTTTCACAATTCATCATGGCCCCGTATACCAACGTCAGATGTTTGAGGATGTTTTGAATGCAACGGAAGCATTTTTGCAACAAAATCCGTCTGAAACGGTTTTAATGCGTGTGAAGAAGGAACATACGGAAGAGGGAAATAGTCGTAAATTTGAAGATACATTTAACGACTACTACAACCGGTATCAAAACATTATTTGGAGACCATCGTCGTGGTCGGACATGCCTAAATTGTCGGATACTCGAGGCAAAATAGTCTTCTTGCAGAATTTCTCGGGCGGCGGTTACCGAAGCTTTGGTTTATCGTACAACAACTTTGATATACAAGATAATTACACTATCTCAACCAATTGGGACCTTCATCGGAAATGGACCAAAGTCAAAGAGCATATAAACAAAGCGGCCAGCTCGACTCCGGCGCGCGGTAGTGGATTTATCAATTACCTGTCTGCTTCAGGCGGCAGCTTTCCGTACTTTGTCGCAAGCGGACACTCAAGTCCGGGCACCTCGGCAGCGCGACTTCTCACGGGCAAAACCACGCCAGGTTGGTGGCATTCATATCCTGATTTTCCGCGTGTTGACTGCTTTATAGGTATTTGCCCAATTGCCTTTGAAGGCACCAATACTTTGACGAAAAATTACATATATCAACAACGACCAAGGTATGTTGGAATTATAGCCGCGGATTTTCCGGGCGCGGGGCTGATCGGGGCTGTGATTAACACCAACTTTTAGGACAGGTAAACCAAGAGCAGCTCATTTTTCGGGCGCGGGGCTGATCGGGATTGTGATTAACACCAACTTTTTTGTTGTTTCGGGAGTGGAGCGGAGCGGATTTCCCGAAACTACCGAATTCCGCGGGGTTGTCATCATAAATAAAATAATTTCCATCCTGTCGTCGCAACGAAAATTCACTGCATGACGTAAAGCGAGCACAGGGTTGGTAGGAACGAAGTGGAAACCCACCATTTCCAGTCTCAAAAAAAAAATAATGGTGGGTTTCGCTACCGCTCTACCCACCCTACGCGAGCTTGCGGCTCCGTCCGTAACGCGCATTTTAAATAAAAAATGCGTCATACGCCCCTACACTTGCTTCATTTGTTCTTTGGCACGGTTGGTGACATCTGATATCAATTGGGAAGAAAGACGATATCCGATATCCAAAAGTTTATTGAGTAGTGGGGCAACAAGCGGAATGAATCCCTCTTCTTTAGCGAGTAACAATAATCCACAAATGCCAACTGTTGGTATCCCTCGTTTTTTTGCAACAATACGCCCCTTACGTTCATCCATTAAAAGAAAACGACAATTTATTTGTTCCGCAAGAAGTATCGCCTCAACTTCCCCAGGGTCCAATAATAACCCCAATGACGATTTCTCCTTTGATGGGCGCACTTCCACGATTTGCAACTTTCCCTCTGACAGAGCCGTCTTTAATATTGCAGTACCCGGTTTCTGACTATCCACAGCCAGTTCTTTGAATATCGCCGAAGGAATTAAAACATCGCCATACATTTGATGGAGAAGGTTTAAATGACCAATTTTTGCCAACGCGATCAGTGGTCCAGCATCAGCTACAATGACAGAACTCATCGGCCTGCTTCTAACTCCTCATCAAGTTCGGTGGGTGAATAATCCACGACGGAAATGTCTGTGTTCTTTAGCAAATCAAGAAAATCATAAATAGTGAGATTTGCAATCCTGGCGGCTTGCGCTAGAGTCAAACATCCCGCCCCAAATAAATTGAGTGCCATTGAGCGATGTACCCCGTTTTCTAGTAGCGTTTGATTAAAGGGGATTACTAAACAGCTTGGATGATCTTGTTTAGTGAGCAGGGCAAGTCGTCCTAATTCGGCATTTCGAATGAGTTCACTGGTTCGTTGGCTTAGCTCGTTAATACTAAAAACATCAAGGGTTGTCATCATAAAATAATTTCCATCTTGTTATAACGAAAATTCACTGCATAACATAAAGCTTGAGCTTTTGAAATCCTAGTGACAGAATTATTTTTAATAACTGATGTTACGCATCCTCGTCCCCGCCCCCCGCCATGAGCTAAAGCTCATGGCTAAAAGCGTAAGTCGGCTAAAGCCGACTAAATCCACTAAGGTTTTAGTCCCCTTTAGGGGACTTGAGCTTTTAGCCATGAAATTTATTTCATGGCGGTGAGGAACGACAGCTCGCGTGGCTCGCTCCGGGTGGGTAGGAACGAAGTGGAAACCCACCATTTCTAGTCTCAAAAAAATAAAATAAATAAATAATTAATGGTGGGTTTAGCTTCGCTGACTTCGTATCGCTACCGCTCTACCCACCCTACTCTCGCTAATCTCGCTATTCTTAACTTAATGGCATTGCACCGCGGGGTGGAGTGGCTGGTTTGATTATTCCCACTGCGCCAAATCCGCCCGAATAATCCGAATTCGCTGCATCAACGCCTCGCGCTGCATATTAAACCAAATCATGCCCCCCGTTATCAGTCCGCCCAATACCATTAAGACTATCGCCTTACCCAGTCGATCTTCTGGATAGAAGCCAATCAATTGTCCAAATACGTTGAATATCAAAAATAGGGTGCCTATATAGAGAAAAGCTCGCACTCGTAAGGCGATGCCCAACATCACGCCACCTAAACTTAAACCTATCGCCAGCAGAAAAATGCTCAATTCCGGGCGCGTGAAAACATCTAAAGTCGCACTTGCATATAAGGCACTCAAGGCAGTCAAGCGTATCACGTTTAGCATGTGGGGCTTGAGTTCCAATTGATGGAGTTGCAGCATCAATAAGACAGTAATGGCGACAGGGATAGTATAAAGTTGCAACAATTTATAATTATCTGCCCAACTCGGTATCCAGATATATATGCCCACATTCAAAGCCAATAATCCCAAATACAAGGGTAAATTGTTTTGAGAACGTGGTTGCATCAGCAAATATAATGTCGCTCCCGCTACCAGCGTGCTACTGGCATAGATTGAATCCAATTGCAGCGGCACGGTAAGTATCGCCAAAATGGGCATCAGCAGCGTCAGACGATAGAGGGGTTGCGAGGGGCTAAAATGGTGGAAACTATACAGAATATAGCCTGCACACATGGGCAAGGCAGTGTCCCAAACATTGAGTGGCGCTATGCCAAACCAAAGCAGGCGTATGTAGAAACCCAGCAGCGCAACCATAAAAGCCAGTCCGTAGATTAAAAGCGCATTATCTACCGTTTTCCGCCACCAGAGTATTATTAATAATATGCCGGCGAAAAGGGCTGCGAAATGATCGAATTTCCCGGTGGAGTTAATAAAAAAGTTGACGAGATGTCCTATCCATGCCATACACGCCAAGCCGAACAATATTGGAAGTGTCGAAGCCAATAACCAGACTAAATCTCTTTTCTTCGTCAAACCGGATAATAACCAAAATACAGTCCATGCTAATAAGGCATCCTGTAAAGCATACCAAGGTAGCAATGAATTTAATTGTGCCTCGGGCAGCAAAACCCACCAAATCACATGCACTATCACCCCTAACAAAATCGCACCGCCTGCCAACCATCCTCGTGCCATAGTTTGTCGTAGTAAGCCAAAGCTAAAACTTAATCCCGATAATATGGCGATGTTAAACAAGCGTTCTCCCAGAGAAATATCCGGCATCACAAAAGTGCTTATGAGGGTAACTCCGAAACTGATCGGTAGCCAGTAATCCATGACATTTATCACCGCTTCGCGGCTTGCTTTTAAAATAGGGGTTTTGGCGCGGCTATTAATATAAACAATTAACAGTAGCCCTATTGTCCATAAGCTAAGCAATAGCGGTAAATTAAACCAGCTTAAGAATGCTAACAATACCGTATTCAACAGTGACAACAGAAAAGTATGCGCCATTAACGCTTGGGGGCGTAAACTTAATACGTGCAAGAAGGATACATTGAGTAAGATTGCACAAACGACTAAATTTGCCCAAACGTTTTCAAGACTGCTTGCATCTATACTTGCCCAACTCAGCAACAACAATCCGCTTCCCAAGAATAGAAAAATCCATATCAATAATGGCTCTGAAAATTCACTGAATTTCCAGTCGGTATTACCATAGCGTTGAGCCAGCCGACTTAAGACTAACAATAGATTAGCCCACGAAAGGCTGCCATAGATAAAGAAAAAAGTCTGCTCATTAGGAATGAAAGTTAAGCCACTACTAACCAAAGTTAAGGCAGCCAGCCACGGTATCCACCACCAATTCGCATTACGGAACATGAGGAACAGATACACTGTGACTATCAATAAAGTCTGCCATTGGACTGTTTCCAGTCCAAATCCGCTCAACACAAACAAAAGTCCGAGCGTTGGCCAAAAATCGGGCGCAATTGCCCAAGGCGTTTTTAAGCGTGGGAGCCCATAATTGGCGACTATCCAGAGAATAAAACCCCACGACATCAGAACATAAGATGATTCCAACCGTGTCCAAAAAAAGCTGATAAAGGCTAGGCTCAACAATAACCCAATACCAACACCGCGTATTATTGCCGCTGCGTTTTTCAATGGACGCAAAAGCGGTAATTGTGCCAGCGCTAAAAGTATTAAAATAAAAGGCAACCAAGTTTGCCCATTTTCCAAAAATAGAATCAGACTATCAAAGAGCGCCCAGATGTAAATAACAGCAGCTACATGATAAAGAGGCTGTTTATAAAGAGTTTGCCAAGTTGGATAAGCAACAAAGCCCTGTGCCAATATTGGAAGGCTTATTGCGAGTACACCTAATAGGGGAGTTATCTGCGCGGCTTCCAACAAATAAGACAACGAAAAACCTGATATCAAAGCATATAAAACAAATCCACCCAAACAAGTACTGGCTATTAATAAATAACTATGTAATTGCAAATGATAGCGTAGCCCTGTCTGCCAAAAAAATAGGAACACAATGCCAAGTGTGACAAATAAGATTGCTACAATATTGCCAAAAAACGCCGCGCCCACACTCAATAGAATCAGACTAAAGGCAGTCCAATGCACCACCTCTTCCGCCTGTACACGCCCTCCCTTCGCGCCATAGCCGCCCTGCCAACCCAAAAATGCAACCCAATACGATGGCAAACTAAAAAACAATACGGTGAATAACCATAAAAGCAAAGCGTAGCCGGCACCCATCACTGACAACCAATCGCTATCCAACCGGCTCAATAAAACACCAAACAATAAAAAAATTGACAAAGGTAAAAATAATACCAAGCGCCGCGTATATCCTGCCAATAAACCAGTAACTAATGCCCCCCAAAACAGGTTACTGGGATTAACCGCCGTTCCCAAAAATACGGGTTCAAGAATCCGCCATAATCCGACAAACCAAAGTAAAAACATTGTCTGCTCTAAAGGCGGCTTAACCATCTCAACTTTTTCTGAAGCTTGTACAGCTCGATAATGAAACCACCACAATAGCAGCCAGACACCCAAGGCTAATAAAATAACTCCCCTGCCAGAAGAATAGGGAAAATAATAATATTTAAGCAAGATACCCGCCACGCCTACTAACACCAACATGGCATAAAACAGCGATCTCATTAGCAAACTGAGACCAACCATAACAAAATGCCACAAAACCACAAAAAGTAGCCAAGGTAAAAATGTAGTAGTGTATATTGCGGCTAAGATGACACTCAGTGCTAAACTCAACAGACAACTATTAAACAAGACATCTGCTGTGAGGATAAACCCTTTTTCCCTCATCCCAGCCCACAACACCGCCAGCACTATCAATCCACTACTCAATTGATATACCCAACCAATTCCAAAATAAAGCGGCATATAAGCCAAAGCCACGGTGACTAAAGCTGTCGCAGCATAGCCTTGATAAACTCCTTTAACTTCAGACTGACAAGCCTGTGAAGGTTTATTCCACTTCCACAAAATGCCCCCCGCCGCTATCAATGCAGAAAGCACGGCAACTTCCCCTCGTTCGGCATGAAATAAGCTCCACCCCAGCAACCCCGCGCCCAGCACTTTCATCACCCGACAACAAACCAAAGCAAGCGCGACTGAGCCGCGTTTTTGGGCAAAACGGTGCAAAAGCATAATGCCAGGTAAACTAATTAAAAAATGCCAGTCATACGGAAAATGCTTCAAAATCAATAAAGCATACAATCCACTTAAAGCAGCCAATAACAAATAAAGCGGAGGCAAGCTTAAATACTGCCACAACATCAAGCCATATAACAAAGAGCCCAACACCAGCGTTAAAATAAGCGATTGTCCAGATAGCGACAATAAGATTGCCAATATAGAAAGAGCATAGATGACAAAAGTAAAATGGCTCAACAAAGCTTGTTTATCAACCCATTGTTTTAATTGAATATCGACATGCAGCAAGAGTAAACAACAAGCCATGAGAAAGGGTGCTGCATAGCCATTGGGTAAATTAACTCCACTCCCCCAAGTGAGCAACACGAACGACACCAGCGCGGCATAAACCAAGGTGCCTGCAGCGTAATAAGCTGTTTTTCGTTGATCGACAAAAATAGACTGTAGCCAATGCTGAGAAAAGCGGTGCAGAGCATAAGCCAATATGCCCAACAAAGTTAAATGCAAGCCGGCTAAAATAAGCCAATGCGCCATAAAAGGTTTAGCAAATTGTAAAGCCGTTAATCCTACAAAGAGGGGCGAATGTTCAGCTTGCAAACTACGATCAATGAGGCTGGAAGCAATGCGAATGGCAATAAAAAATACGCCCACCGCGATAATAGATAACAACACGGCAGGACTCACCAACAACAAGTTCGGCATCCCAGTTTGAATTAAACGCACAGCAGCACTTATATTCAATGGCACAAGTAACACGCCTAATGTAAATAAAACGCTGCTAGAAGTGATCAATTCTGGACGACGACGACGTATCTGATAACCGCCCCAAAACAAGATGAAAGAATAAGAACTAAGAATGATAAAAATGGCGAGCGCATTATAAAAACCGCTGGTGTAGGCAACAAAGAAAATTGAGCCAGAGACTAAGCAAAATCCGCCAATAAACCAACCGATATTTTGCCAAATAAACTGCATAAAAATATGCGTAAAAAAGTCACGACTGGGCAGACGTGGCAAGGACTTTTGAGGTTTTTCTGGCTGAATGGGTTCCACTGACACGGGTTGAAGTGGTTTCGGTGGCACCGCTTGAGTTTTTTGTGGTTCAATTTCAATACTTTCAAGAGTTTGTGTTTGTTTGGGGGGTGCAACTCGAATTACTGACGACGCCTGTTCCTCAGCCCGCTGAGTATATTTTTCGGACGATGGCATCTGAATATCAGACAATTTAAAATACCCGATAGCCCAAGGCAAACTTCCCAAAGCGCCATCCAGTCGATTATTTAACATAGTCCAAGCCGATTCCAACAAACTCCGCCGCTCATCCTCGCTGAAATGTTCACATATTTCTAAATACACCTTATCTATTTCTTCATTTAAGACTTGAGTAGTATCGGAATGCTGTTTTGCCGCCAGATGTAACAATGCTAAACCAGTCAGTTGAGATTGAATGCGTGACGGGGGAGATAATTTTTTTTTACGTTTTCGACGAAAGAAACTATCCAAATAGCCCAAGCCGATTCCGAACAATATCAAAGCGATGGGAATTATCGCCCATCCCTTGATAAAAGAATATAACAATATTGATATAAAGATTAATATAACCAATGACATAATCTGTGATGCTTTTGTTTCAATTAGTTCCTAGTGCGGGAGCAATAACTTACCATACGAAAATACGAGCCTAATCTCAGCATCGAGGATCATTTTTTGTATTTCAGGACGAACTCGATAGCAAAAAACGACCGGAAAAATTTCACCGCTTAAATGTTGCCGCGCCCGCTTCACTTGCTTAAGAAATTTATTCACCTCTTTTAGAGAAATATTGTGTTTAGCCTCACCGACAATCCAAATGGTTTTATTTGGCTCTTTTGGATCCGTTGCTTGACCAAAGATATCCACCTCCTCAGGCTCTTTATCCCAAGTTTGCCAGACTCGTTCAAGGACACCCACTTGCCAACCCAATTCTCGTTTTAACACCTCATGCAATACAATATAAGCAATGTCTTCTAAATCACCGCCCACCACATCACTTAAACCGCCAACTTGTTTCGCCAATTGCCTGACCGTTTTTTCTGTTTTTTCTTGTGCTTGGGCCAAATTTTCGACCCGTTGTTCGGTGCGTTTTTGGGCTTCACTTAACTCGGCGACGGAGTTTTCAATGCCGGTGAGCCGCTTTTCACTCGCCTGTTGAGCTTCACTTAACTTGGCGACGACGTTTTCAATGCCGGTGAGCCGCTTTTCACTCGCCTGTTGGACTCGAACCAAATCCTTGACAACCACTTTCAGCTCGTTAAACTCGGTCTTGGTGACGCTTTGTTGTAACTCCTCATATACCGAGCCTATAACACCAGCTATTTTTTCGGCGGCGAGGACTTCCATACTTTCCCTTAATTCAGTATAAATCCGAAAGGTATCAAGCATTAAATTATCTCCTAAACTAAAATAAAATTATAAAATTAGTTCTTCACATCGGCTAATGTTAATAACCGAGCTTGCAATACTATACCAACCATAGTGCAACCGTCCAAGATAAATTTTGGATTCCTTGGGGAAATAGGACTTTCATTGACACAAGTGCGTAATAACCAGACAATATAAACATTTTTCGTTTGAACGGACTTAAAAAGGAATGAATTGTGGAGTCATCCATTATTGTTGCTATACTGGTTTTTTTGAGCATTTATTTGGTATGGTATTCTATTCGATTTTTCGCCGATTTTTGTCTGGTGGGGATTGCATTGGGGGGAGCTGTTTCAGCCTACCATATTCCAGATTGGTACCCGATATTTCAGATGCTCTGGGAAGAAAGTCGCTTTTTAAGCATATTTGGTCCGCTCCCCCCCAATGAACCTGACATTGCGGCTACTTTTTTCGTAGCCCTTTTGATTATCGTTGGTGCGGTACTACTTTCCATACCCTTTTTGCCATTTTCAGCCACCTATCGATTTATGCTTGGCGTAGATGGTCCTGTGTTTAGAAATAAAGTGCGAGCTTGGATTATTGAAGAAGTCCAACGTTATCACCAAGCACCAAAGGTTCAAAGTGAAAAGGCACCAAGTCGTGATAAGATGACACCAAGTCGTGATAATATTGTTAAAAACAGTTTGTTGAAATTGAAAAAACTGCGTTCATCCATTAGCGATTACTGGATGTATATTAAATTAAAGTATCTGATCAAAAACTTTTCATAAACAACCCGATTTAGGAGTCCAAAGCTTTAGCTTTGGACTAAGTGGACTAATAATGAAAACCGTAACTGTGATTGACTACGGCATGAGCAATCTACGCTCTGTGAGTAAAGCTTTAGAACATGTCGCTGGTAATGATTGGCTTGTTCAAGTCAGCGACAAGGCTGAAGTGATACTCCATGCTGATAAAGTCGTTTTTCCTGGACAAGGTGCGATAGGCAATTGCATGACCTTGCTCAAGCAAACCGGCGTTGCTGAGGTTATTAGTAAAGCCCTTGAAAATAAACCCTTTCTCGGTATTTGTCTCGGTTTGCAAACTTTATTGACTCGTAGCGAAGAAAGTGGCGGAACAGCGGGTTTTAATTGGATTGGCGGTACAGTACGCCGCTTTGTTGAGCGCGGTGAGCGTATTAAAATACCCCATATGGGTTGGAATCAAGTCCAACAGGCACAGGCTCATCCATTATGGCTGGGCATACCCGATAACAGCCGATTTTATTTTGTACACAGTTACTATGTTGCTCCAGAAGAAAATCGTGTCATCGCGGGAACAACGCCCTACGGGGGGATTCAATTTACCTCGGCGGTAGCGCAAGACAATGTATTTGCCGTACAATTTCACCCCGAAAAAAGCCAACATGTAGGCTTAACTTTATTAAAGAATTTTTTAGATTGGTAAAAACATGTCTGAAAAATCCAATTATGATGTCATCATTGTAGGCGGTGGACTGGTTGGCGCCAGTCTCGCCACTGCCTTAGAGGCGACTCGGCTCAAAATAGCGATAATTGAAGCGGCACCTTGGTTTACCAAGCAGCGTCCACCCAGTTATGATGATCGCATCATCGCACTGAGCCATGCCTCACATCGAATTTTTTCCGGCATAGGATTGTGGGACAAAATCGCGCCCGAAGCCACGCCTATTAAGCATATTCATGTCTCCGATCAAGGACAATTTGGCTTTACTCGTTTAAATAATAAGGACTTAGGTGTCCCTGCTTTAGGATATGTTGTGAGTGCCCGTCATTTAGGTCAAACGCTTAATGAAGTGCTCACACCATCATCTATCGACATTTTAGCCCCTGCACAACTTTTGCAAATAAATCAACATGATAAGGCGGTTGATGTGCAAATAATGCTGGACAAGCAACCACAAACCTTACAAACCCGCCTATTAGTCGCGGCAGACGGGGACAATTCTAGGGTACGTGAACAATTGGGCATTAGCACTCGTGAGACGGATTATGGACAAACGGCAGTGATTGCTAATATAACCGTAGAATATCCACATAAAAATATAGCTTATGAACGTTTTACGCCGTCTGGACCATTGGCATTGCTGCCATTGGCGGATAATGATTGTTCGTTGGTGTGGACTTGTGCCCGCTCAGAGGTTAATGAAGTGATGGCACTTGATGATCAATTCTTTTTAAAGACGCTACAAGCCAAATTTGGATGGCGTTTAAGTCGCTTTACCCGAGTTGGACAACGCCATGCTTACCCTTTACGCCTAAGTCGCATTCAACAACATACATGCGGGCGTGTTGTGATTATCGGTAATGCTGCCCATACATTGCATCCGGTTGCTGGACAAGGTTTCAACTTAGGATTGCGTGACGTTGCGAGTTTGGCAGAGGCGATAATAGAGGGATTCTGGGCGAGCGATGATGTGGGCAACGAAGTCGTTTTACGAGATTATATGGCATGGCAATTGCCTGATCAGCAACGTATCACCACTATAACGGATTCGTTGGTGCGCGTTTTTTCTAACCGTTTTCCGCCCTTAGTTGTTGCTCGTAATCTGGGCTTATTAATCACAGATGCGTTGCCTTTTTTGAAAAAACAATTTGTGCGACAATTAGCGGGATTAAATGGTCATTCTTCCCGACTAGTACGGGGGTTGCCTTTGTTGTAGCAGTGGTGAGTGAGTGAGTACAACTAATGGTCAACAACGAATAAAACCTTCAATACGTTATTTTGGCTATAGTCTTGAGTTTTTATTCGTTGTTGAACATTCGTTGTACTCACAACAGCGACAAAAACTTGATCATCGAGTGATGTATATATCAAAACTAAAGTTTGGACTTCTAAATATAAAATCTATTTGATTTATTTTATTTTTTTAAGCCCGCCGGGGCAAAACCCGGTTGATATGAGACAAAATCAATGTACCGCAACATTCCTGAAAAAACACCTTCATTTTTTACTGACTTCCCTTGATGGGGTGCGTCAAAGTCCGCGTTATCATCCCGAAAGGGATGCTCTTTATCATTCACTACAAGTCTTTCAATTAGCGCTCCAAGCTAGCAACGATCCTGAATTACGGGCAGCCGCGCTTTTGCATGATATTGGCAAAGCGGTGAGTACCCCGAATCATGCCGAGATTGGAGCTGACGAATTGGAAGGACTACTGTCCCCTCGCATCGTGTGGCTTATCCGCCATCATCTGCACTTGCTCGTAGAGCCCCGATTAACCCGTCGGTGGCTACGCAATACGCCTCAACTCCGTGAACTTGAATTATTACGCACATGGGATATGAATGGGCGTTTGCCTGATGCGACTGTCATGACACCCAGAGAGGCTATTAACATACTAATGAAGCAGTCTTCCGTCATCCTGTCTCACAACGATTTTTCGTTCTATTATAAAAACAAGCCACTTGCTTAATAAAAAAAAGACGATGAAAAGACAACAGTCCCCAGAGCTTCGCCAAACGCTTGCCCGCGAAGCTGCTCGTTTAATGTATGAAGAAGGCGTGGATCAATACTTGAATGCCAAACGCATCGCCGCTAAGCGTATCCTTGGACGTACTGGCAGCAAAAATATACGCCACCGTCCCCAATTTTTACCTTCAAATGGTGAAATACAAGCGGCACTGCGAGAAATTGTCCAATTCAATGAGGGCGAATTCAACCAGCAACGTCTTTTTGCTATGCGCGTGATCGCGCTTGAAACCATGTATTCTCTTCAGCCGTTTAATCCTAGATTAATAGGCTCAGTCAGTACTGGGCATGTGCGGCGTGGTAGCGATATTGATTTACATGTTTTTAGTGAGAATATTGATGAAATCGAACGTTACATTACTCAACTTGGGTGGCAGTTTAAAACGAAAGAGGTGACGATTCGTGTAGGCAGTGAATATAGGGATTATAGTCATATTTATTATATGCGTGTTTTTCCTATTGAATTATCTGTCTATCCATACGATGAAATTCGAGTGACACAACGTAGTAGCACCGATGGAAAACCCATTGTGCGCCTTAAGCCGTCGTCTTTGGAGAGAGTTATTGCGGAACAACATAGCCGAGAATGGGAATTATATTTGGCGACGGGTGAAATATCGGGGCTTGAGTTGTTTAAAGGGGAGGAGTGAAAGCGTTACGGACGGGGTTGCAAACCCCGTCCAGCACCCGAGAAGTTATTTATAGATAGAGTAGAGAGAGTGGTAGTGGTGCGATCTCTCTCTCCTAAAGTCGAAATGACAAGAAAGCTCAGTTTATGACGGTGCTTAGTATATTAACAGTTGTAAAAAATTGACGCTTTTATGTCATATTGGTGCTAGCGTCTCATATGCGCTTGTTATTTCCGGGCGGAGCTAATTAAATATGGAAAATGTCGTTAGAAAATTAAGAATACAAGATGAAAAAAGTGATTTTTTATATTGGCAATCTCAGCCTCCTCAAAAACGACTCGAAGCTTTGGAAAAAATAAGAACAGAATATATTACTTGGAAATATGGTACTCAGCCAAGATTTCAGAGAGTTTATAAAATTATTAAATTATAATCATGTCCGTTATTTGGTGGTGGGCGGTTATGCTGTTGCTTTTCATGGTCATCCTCGCTACACAAAAGATATAGATATTTGGATATGGGTAAGTAAAAACAATGCCAAAAAGCTTTTAAAAACATTAGATGAATTTGGATTTTCTTCATTGGATTTAAAAGAAGAAGATTTTTTAGAACCGGGGTATGTTATTCAGTTAGGTTATCCGCCAAATAGGATAGATATTTTAACTCAAGTCACTGGATTAGAATTTGACTTGCGCTATTCATCAAAAATGGAATTGGATGTTGAAGGTATCATTGTAAATTTTCTAGATTTAGAGAATTTAAAGAAAAATAAAAGAGCAGTTGGTAGATTTCAAGATTTAGCAGATTTAGAAAGTTTAGAGTAAAAACCCATTGTGCGCCTCAAGGCATCGGCTTTGGAGAGAGTTATTGCGGAGCAACATTTAGCCACGGGTGAAATATCGGGGCTTGAGTTGTTTAAAGGGGAGGGGTGAAAACGTTACGGACGGGGTTGCAAACCCCGTCCAGCACCAAACCTGACGTGCTATTCAGTAAATGGGCTTTCAATAAAGTAATAAGCCAGTATATTGGGATAAACTGGAATCATTATTCACGCCCCTCACATTTATCTTGTTCAAGCCATTCTTCAGTGAGAGGAAAGCCGACGTTAACTGGTTTGACCAATTTGAGCCATTCTTTATCGCTATCTCGTTTTAAAAAACGTTGTTTTGGTGAATCTGGCTCAATTAATATAATGATTTCTACCCTTGCGCCCATTGGCAATTCAGGAGATGGCACTTCAATACGTCCCTTTTTTCCTACAATGGCTTTTTGCCTAATACCGTTAATCATAATTTAGTTCGTTCCACCATTTTTTGCCCTGTTCCCACGCGCAGGCACGCGGCAAAAACAACTTTTGCCGACGAAAAACACGCATTATCACGCACGCATAATCCGTATCATCCGCCAAATCCGCGATTCAAGGATTTGCTGGCACAAACAAAAGTGTATTATTACTACGTCTCACTTCAAATTGATCCGTTTTAGACTTTATTTTATTAAGATCACTTCTAATTAAGTGCCAACGTCGTTCAAGAGAAGAAAATTCCTGTTCTGTTTCCTGATGCAATTTTTTTAACTCATGATGAAGTTGCCTTTGATTAGTATGCAATCCGTCTAATTCTTTCTTGATTTGCTGTTGATTAGCATACAATTCTTGTATGTCTCTCTTTACGTTCTGTATTTCTAGTAGCTGCTCTTTCTGAACGGCTAATAGAGACTTTTCTACCTTTTCAAGATTAGAAACCGAGGCGCATGATGACGAAAAGATACTAACAACAACTAAATAAAGTATTTTATGATTTTTCACATCAGTCATCCTATCTCAACCTCTTCTGAATTGGCAACAACAATGTTACCACTGGGTTGACACCTAATAGCGCTATTATCTGTACGTCCAACAACACGTTTAACACCAGTATATGGTAACTCACTGATCTCAAAACTAAATTCAAACTTGTCTTGGGGTCCCGCATATAACTGTCCTGCATAAACTTCCCTGTCCAAGCGTCCAGATTTCACATCCTCTATCCCATAATGGAATTGTCCCGAAATATGCGTATTGCGATCATTGACTAAGGACACGTTGAGTGGATTAACATAGTCATTCTTAATCCATATCGCCTCTGCATCATAGTCCTCGACTAAAGCGTATACGTCTGGGGAAACCGAGACAACGATACCCGCAGAAATCTTTAGTGAGGAAACCGATTTCATTCGGCTCGCTCCAGCACCTGCCCTAGCACCTGCCCTAGCACCCGCCCTAGCAGCCAATCTAGCACCCCCTGAAACAGCGGAACGTCTGATAGCTCCACCAACCATAAATCTTATTACGAAGGGCCAAAATGAATTTGCTTCTCTATTTGGCAATAACACAAATGACATACTACCCACTGCCAATGCCATAAATTTTCGTCGGTTGAATCTTTTGGACATTTTCTCACCTTTTTAGTCTAGTCTATCTATTAAGGAACATGCATAAAATAACTTCGACAACTTACTTTCAACCACCCCCTAGCCCAATGCCATTAAGTTAAGCCAAAAACGTTCTATTGTAGGGTGGGCAAAGTTGTTTTTAGCGTGCCCACCTGTCGGGGCTACAAAAAAGCTTCGTCGGCAAAAGTTTTTGCTTCGCAAAAACTTTTGCCGACGAAACTTAATGGCATTGCCCCCTAGCCCCCTCCTTACTAAGGCGGGGGGGGGGTTGAATTCCAATGCCATTAAGTTAAGGAATAAAATATTTATAAACAACAATTTATATACTGGCTTGGCTGAGCTGATTGGGCGTAGCGA
>Ga0209780_1000126_pt1 | contig 34395 bp, 21 predicted proteins | sample WorMetexBAHAMAS2_FD_187384 | JGI IMG/M metagenome (GOLD analysis project Ga0209780, IMG submission 187384) | Marine gutless worms symbiont microbial communities from Max Planck institute for Marine Microbiology, Germany - Inanidrilus exumae... | ecosystem: Host-associated > Annelida > Digestive...
TTCTCATATATGTACTTCTTATAATATTTACAACATTTGACAATTTTGTTATATTTAGCACTAGCGGTGCACCCTCCGCCTATGGCGCTCGGTTACTTCTCGCGCCTTTGGCGCTCGAATTCTCGCGCCTGCGGCGTCGGTCCGTTGTGCCTGCCGCCCGCTAGTTGCGAATTCTCCGACGGAGCTCGCCGCACATATAGGGATGTCGCATGCCAATTTTGGTCCAGATCCGCTCAAAACTGTAACCGTGCATAACAAACAGAGAAACAGACAAATCGAGTTTTATATATATATATAAGATATTTCAATAAAAACATTTACTGCAAGTACCCTGATATTGTCTAACAAAGAAATATTACAATTCTCACGACACACAAGACCACTCAAAAACAAAAAGTGATATTGTAAGAACTAAAATGCTGCTTATACACACTTGACAATATGATACAAATCAACACTATTAATAACCAGAGAAATGTACAGTCGTATCGACATGCAGACCCACGCCGGGCGAATATGTTTTGATTGCACTTGTTGTCACTTGATAAAAATACTGAACAAGTATAAAAATGTGTAGTCGTATCGTTATGCACACTCATGTACCTCCGCATCCCGACCATCCCATCGCAAAGGTTAAACCCCTAAAACGAGGCTTAGGGTTAGGATTTGACCTTTTGACCTCAGGGTTAGTGCATGCCAAGGTCCTGCCATGGACTATATGTCTACCGACTTTGGTGCTGATTACTCAAGCCTTTTTGCTCTACAGCGCGGACAAACAGACAGACAGACAGGACTGAACGCCCTACCCACGACGGCGGCTATACATCAAGCGTGGGTAAAAATGGTCCCATGTATGAAGGAATCTGTCATTCAGCAATAGAAAACTCAACTGATAACAATCACAAATTCATTCATAACAAATACTAAGTACTCATAACAAATAACACGACCATGATCTACATGCTGTTCTTTCCAATGGACATTCTCCCGCTGGTGGCACATACAATGTGTGCTGACATCTGTCTGTTGCATGGTATATCCTTGAAATTTGGACTACAGAATAACTCGAGGTCACTGAAAATGCTACGACCAAACACGGCTGACATGACATCCAAATCAGTTGCCTGTAGTAACTTTGTCTTTATCATATAAGGTTTAGAGATGCTGTCATGTCTATATTTAGAAACAGGCATGTCAAGTCCTCAAGGACTACTTCCAAAAGTTTTGCCATGGCTTCAGAGCAACCGGCCTCAGCCTGGTAAGCTCTTACTTCATTCTTGAGTGCTTTGGCCTCATGGCTGCAAGTCATAATTATGTAAAAATGCGTATTTTAGCCCAATTCGTTTTGTGTCAAGTGCATTCCTTAGCCGTAACTTTGTTCGGGGGTCAATTGGTTAACAGTAGTTGCAGTGTAAAAGTCAGTTTTTTAAGAGGCCCGTAAGATAGCCAGAACACTGGTGGAGGGGCCTCCACATAATTATCACTTTAGTGGAAATGTCATCTGAACAGGATAAAAACAAGCTAGAAAGCTCCTAAGAAAGCCACCACACTATCACAGGGCACCAAATCAGCAGAGTCCAGCTGCACCACTGGTAAAACTGCAAGCTATGGATGCCGGAGAAGCCTTTAATCCTTGGATTTGATCAATTCATTTCCCAAATAAATTTTAAAAAAACAGATTTTTTTAAAATCATTAAAATCTGTAGCATAATATCGATGCAGTCTACAAAGGTGACCACACGTCATACACTAATCATTTGCCATCATTCAACCAAAAGCTGCATTTTTACGATGTACAAGTATTAAAACAAATAAGTCAACTCATACAAGAGGAAGTAAAAACTGCATACTACGTCACTATAGTGCCACAAGTTGACAAAAGTGCCCATCTTTGTCAGTGTGGTTGTCAAAAACCGAATAGATTTTCACAGAATATATATAAGCTTTGCCATTAGTATTTGTGTACGGTTTGATCGCATTCATCATACAGTAATTACTGTATGTTATCGACTATATACTCCACACACAGCAAACAATATTGAACTGAACCCAATCAAAATATCGAGTCAGAAAAGCGAACTGAATCATGATAATTTTCTTCCGAATCCGACAACATCAATAACCCTATCAGACTACATGTCACGTAAATGCTGAGTCTATGACCAAGGACTTGATCAGCTTGTAAGAGAGGGCAGTGGGCGGAGGTAGAAGCAAATGGTTGGGGTGCTCATGTACCAGCATGTCGACGACCTCTGACCGGTCGAACCATCGCGCTGACTCCAGCTCGTTGGTGTCGACTACAAGCCGCTGTGAGCTGGACGCCATGGCCACGAAGCCCGCCATCAGACAACTTGGCTTCGGCCAGAACTGGCTGCTGTGGTAGCGAAGATGAGTGACATCAATACCGACCTCTTCATGCACCTCTCGCACACAAGCCTCCTCCAGGCTCTCACCTAGTGCACAACAGTTCACCGCCGGTGAAGTATCTTTTGGACACAGGCACAACAGACATCAACCTAATATCAATCAATCATCAACAACAACAACAATAACTAACAACAACAACCACAATCCACTTCATGGCCCTATAGTACCCAGGACAACCTTGGCCAGTACCATAATGATAAGATGGAATTCGACGCTGTGACCGTTACCTTTGACCTCCATACTCCAGGTTTTCTTTGGTCTACGTCTAGGCCAATCAGTCAGTCAATCAGTCAGTTGGAGAGTCAGTCAAGCAATCCAATCAATTAAATGTGTTAAGTTACCAGCATCGGTAAAACCAGACACGAGGCTGTACAGCTTCGACGGGAAGATCGGTTTGCGGACAAGCAAGCAACGTTCATTGTTGCTGGAGATAATGGCACAGATCACTGATGGATCTACACGTGGATACAAGACGTTGTGAATACCTACACCATGCCAAACCAACGACATCACAGGCAAATGTAACTATGACTATGCTCATCTGCAACTGCAGACTTGAAAAAGTTCACATCTGCTTGCTCTGTTTTCTACATAACTTTCACAAACTGTTTATCGCAGAAATGTTGTGTGTGCATAATAATACAAAGAAGACGACTCTTAATATCACACATTGCTCCGCTCAAAGACTCTGATGTGCCTGTGTGTACATGTGGTTGGTTGCGTGGCTCAGTGGTAGAACGTCGGTCTTTCGCCGGCGTACTTTCTCTGTCCTGTGCTCGACCTGTAGCTAACGGGTGACCACTTATGTGGATAAACCGTCTGCTATAGGTCAACCAACCAGGCCAACTCAGCCTTTCATCCCTTCGGGGTCGATAGATAAGTAGTAAGCGGCAATTGGATGTCTCTTACCTCAGTCAGAGGTGCCGCCATCTGGTGAACGCTTACGAAGGAAAGGCAGGCATGGTGTATTTGCAGGTAAAACTGTGTGATCCATGCCTGAGCGCTTTGAGATATACATAGTATATAAAAGGCGCTATATAAATACTCTTCCTTTCCTTTCCTTTCCTTTTGTACAGTTATTTTTTCTGGCACATGGGAGCCAGTTTGGTTGAATGCCTTCCCTGGAGCAACCAATGACTTACATGTATGACTGGATCCTGCTGAAATAAGTGTGACATCTCAATCACTGAACCACAACATTAAATTAATAATAAAAAATGATTTTACAAATTCAAATTCAACCTTTATGTGTTAAACAGTCGAGGTTTCGACAGACCCGCTTGTAGCCACCATGCACCATGCTGGTAACTGAGCCACAAACTGGACAAAACTGATTCTTTCTGTGCCAGTCCAGTAATGGCAAGGCCCGAGTAAACAGCCTTCTGTCTTTGGAGGAGAGCTGCAAATAACTGTATGGCTGAATAAGTTCAACATTTGTGCTGTCAATGCACAGATGTGTCACTTCGTCTGTCGATAGCTTGCTCAGATCAATACAGAAATGTGCTACTGAAGACTGGCTATTATTTCCCGGCAGTACACCGCAATGTTCCGCATTGGTTGACAATGTTTCGGCATCGCTTGGCGACTTTGTCATACCAAGAAAAATCAGATTATCTTCGGTCAGAAATGATGCAACAGCTGAGTAATGCAATCGCATCAAGCTCACAGTTCTGGGGCGTTTACTGTCGCTATTGGTCGTGTGTCCATTGACAACTAACGGCCAGCCCTTGTGGAAGATGATAAAAACAGACGATGGACGAGCTGCAGTTTCCAGCAGCTGCTGTGAAGACAGTGTGTCTGCTGACTTGTGCTGAACTGATCTGCTTTCCTGCCTTACAGATGAAGAATTTCTTGTTGCACCTTGGCCTAACACATCCATAACAAATAGCTACAAAAACTGCTTGCCATGTTTTTGCTGCAGGCACACAACAGCATAATAAAATAACAATACACACATTTCTATACCACCATAAGGTCGTAACTTCAGAGGCGGTACTCAAATGGTAGTAGAATCACAACAGTGCCAACTTCAAAATCATGACACAAAAACTAGGACAAAAATAAAAAATCCGGCTCCGATAATCTTTAGGTATTGTGCCTAATTTAAGAATCCATGGTCATTTGCCAGCCCCCATTATAAATGGGGGAGGAGATAGCCTTCGAAAATGGTCGAATTTCTAACTTTCAAGGGCTCGTGACCTTGACCTTGACTTTGGATCGGGTCATACTGCATACCGTCATGCATCACTCATCGACCTCTACCTATACCAAATTTCACTGAGATCGGAAGAAAATTTTCTTCGATAATCACAACTGTCGTTACTGCCAACTTCAAAGTCATGTGACAGAAAAACTAGAACAAGAATCAAAAATCCGGTCCCGGTATGCTTTAGGTATTGCCCCCTAATGTAAGAATCCGTGGTCATTTGCCAGCCGCCATTATAAATGGGGGAGATAGCCATTGAAAATGGCCGAATTTCGGACATTCAGGGGCTTGTGACCTTGACCTTGGATCGGGTTATACTGCATACCGTCATGCATCACTCGTCGATCTCTACCTACATGCCAAATTTCATTGAAATCAAAGAAACATTTTGTGGATAAACGGACGAACGGACGGACGGACATAAGGACCATACGGACGGGCAGACGGACATTTGAGACCCACTTTATTATGTTGACTCAGAGGAGTTGACCTAAAAAGGGGATCATAAGCCCCCAAACCAACTTCTGGGAGTAATTTAACATCTGTCACATAGTAGCTCCATATTGCTCTGCATCAAATTTGGAATCAGGCCAAAGATACATCAAAGGTACACCAAAAACAAAGTCCATCTTTGGAGCAAACTCTGGAGTTCAGGGGTAAGTAGGGATCAAATCGACCGTTTTGTTATTGAACTTCATCCAGCTGCAGCACCAAGCACAGTTAACTTTAACTATCAGTTAAGTAACCCACTTTACCACAGTGCTATTGGCTGACGTGCTGCATGACCGCTGCTGTCATGACGACACCACTGTGTTGATCTACAGCTAAACTTAACTGAGCATAGTGCAACCGGACCTAACAAATTATGCCAACTTTGGCAAAATATGATGAAATTACTCCAGCTAGATATCTGACAACTTCTGTGGACACTGTCCACAGCAGGTGTCCTGTAATAAATCCACCGACATGCATATAACAAGCATATACTAGTAGTAGTACTAGTACTAGTACTAGTAGTAGTGCTAGTGTTCTGCTGCTGCTGCTGCTACTACCACTACAACATTGGGTTCCAAAAGAAAGGGATTACTGGAGCACAATTTGACAGACTAGATGCCATTTCTGTCACCAAATTGACAGCATCACTGCATTAAATAAGTGTAATAATTTTAATGCTTCTCTGTAAAGTACACATTATAAGCAAAAGAAAACCAGTAGTAAGAATGCATTGCCAATGCATGCCATGCATATACGATACGATATGATACGGTAGATCAATGTGTGCTCAAAAGCAGATGAGATGGCCAGCTTAATCTAGCACACAGAAAAAATAAGGAAAAAATAGAAACAAAAACCAAGTAGCTCAGAAGAAATGGTCCAGGCAATAGTCCATGGAGGCAGCCCGGGATAAAGAAGTAAAACTATAAGGAGTAGGATTTGTGACAGAGGTAGGTTTTAAGCTGGGAGTGAAAGAGGGAGTTATAGATGTAGAGAGTGGTAAATCAGAAGAGGAAGAAGTGATGGGTGAAGGAATAGATGAGTAGGTAATGGAAGAACTGGTACCAGAATGAGGCTGAAGAAGAGATAAAGGGAGCTGATTCCAGAGACAAGGTGAAGCATAACAGAAGGAGCGATCAGTTATTTTTAGAGAGGACGATAAAGGTGGTCGAGCAAGAGTAACGACGGATGAAGAGCAAGTACTGTGAGGACGTTGAATGAAGATGAGGCTATGAAGGTATGGAGGTTGGGTAGTTGTGAGAACTTTGTAGGTAAGTGAGAGGAGCTTGTATTCGATGAGTTCAGGGATCCTGAGCCAGTGAAGAGAGTGTAGGATGGAAGTGATATGACAGGACTTGGGAGCTTTAATGACAGTGACAGCAAAAGACTTTCTGGATCTGGTGGAGATGGGATAATTGAGACTTAGGGAGTTTATAGTAGAGAGAATTACAGTAATCAAGTTTGGAGTGGACGACAGAGGTAGCAATGATACAGGAAGTTGACAAATCAAGGTAATACAGTAACAAGTCTCTGGATCACTGCAATAACCACCGTGCATAAATAATATCTCAATAACCAGGCTACAGAAAGTCAACACGTGCATAACTTTACAGCTTGTTAAGTTAGCATACCGAAATTTGTCAGTAGAGTGTAGACATCTTTGTGTCGGTAGAACATTGCTATATCAACAGCCGAGTGTCCATAGTGGTTGCGCCACGTCACGTCCACTTGATGACCACGTGACAACAGAGCTTCAGCAACCGCATAATTACCAGCCCTTGCTGCATGCATTAATGGTGTCCATCCACGGTCATCAGCCTCATTAATGTCACTCTTACTGTCTAACACACAAAATGCAAACAAAGGCACTAGACAAACAACTAACACACTCATCATTAAGTAGAAACAACCGAATGCTACATGACTGCTGGAACAGCTCCAGAAACAATTAGTTACTGTTTATGACACTACACTAGTTTCTTTAAATGTTTAAAAATTCTTATGGTTACGAGTTTCAAGTACAATGGACACACATATAGCAAGCTAACCTGTGCAGTTTAACTGTGTAGTAATGGATTTCAAATCACCAGCAATGACACAATCATTTAACGAGTTTGCCTCTGTGTGAACTGCACAGCATCTAAATCTGCAAAACCAACAACAGTCTTATTAACTAGAATGTACTTAGATTCAAAATAAATAACAACAGCAGTACACTAACATAAAATAAAGTTTCAAAAAAGTAAACAAATCAATACAGATGAAATAGTTGTACTCTGCCAACCTGAAATAGAGACGAATTGTACATGAACACAATTGAAAATGGTGCACAATATTTGATAGTTAACATGCAAACTTGCCGATATTCTGGCAAGAGTCGTTTCAGACAGCTGCTGATCATTTTGTTGAAACATGCCATCACACAGTATCTGTGACCACTCTGCAAAAATACACTCACTTACAATTGACAAAGCTAGGAATTCAATGACTGAAATATACAGCCTGGCATGCTGAAGTAAAAGGATCTAGGTAATAAATAAAATAAACTTGGAAGTTTTCTACTTATTTGTGACCATTTGCAATTTTGCATGAACTGTAGTATAAGTTCAGAATGCTATAATATCGTCTTACTGCCGCAGCTCGGGCATGACACCAAGCCTATGTGATTCTCCACTGACTACAGATTTCACAATGGATCACATTCATGATGGCCATTCTGGTGTATAAGCATCTTGACAACATGCCTACACATTATCTACAAATGTATTTGAACCAACAACAACTTGCAGCAGTTATCATCATCAGTGATCTGTTCACTTCACTCGACTGAATGTTCCATGCACTTTAACAAATCACGGCAACTGCAACGTTTCCCTTGCCATCGATGGAATCCACATATGGAACAATCTTCCTGCTGAACTGTATTCACCAGACATTATGCTGGACAACTTTGGAAATAGACTAGAGACATTTGTTCAGTAAGTAACTGCTGACTTAGTGCATTTGTGACAATGCACAAACCTGCATTACGGAAATACACCTAATAAATATTTAATAGTATTAGCACCAGTAGTAGTAGTAGTAGCAGAGATCTCAAAGTCTCGAGACGAGACTTGTCTCCAGACCGAAATTTCGGTATCGGTCTCGAGGGTTTGGTCGCAGTCTCGATCTTGGTCTCGGGTGTTTCGTCTTGTTTCTCAGTGTTTATCATCACTGAACAGTAGTAGTAGTTTTTTGTTAACTTTCACATACATCCATGCAGTAGATAAGTGTGGCTATCTTTAAGTTTTTCTGTCAAACAATGCATATCACGCACAGTCCTATTCAGCCACTGCACCACACAAATTAGACAGCTAAGGAGTATCTTCTACAGCAGCAATAAAACATTGGATTCCAAGAGCCAGTAAAGATGACTGTGTTAGTGCAGTCCAGCAGAAGTGTGACTAATTCAGGAAAAGTCTGGGCAGGCTCAACGGCACAGCTAAATTTGATGGTGAACTTTCAGAACCGATTAAACAGCATGCATAGCAATTTTACAAATATTTCCTACGCTCAAGGACAATTTGCTTCCCACAAAAAAACGTTTCTGACGTTAGAGCTCGAGTGCCAAATACTGGAATTCCGAAAGTGGCGAGGCGAACGCCCGCGGAATGCCGAACAGGCTTAACCCTAACCCTGTTCGGCATTCTGGGTGTTCGCCACATTCAGCATTCAGTGTTACCGTCCTGCTATTCTGTAGGGCCGCTATTAGTAGGTTAGTAGGGTTAGTAGGCTTAGGGTTAGGGACCGGAACGTCGGAATAGGGGACCTTTGGAATAGCGGCCCTTCTAAATAGCTGACTCTTCCACCGGGCCGTTGCCGTTTCCAACCTCATGCAGTAGCATCATCAACCTAGTAATCCCCGCCTTGTGGCTGTCTGTCCGATTAGACGACAGCAGACTAAGGGACGTTGTACTACTACTGCACTTCAGTCTTCAGCACTGGCGGTGTGTATTTCGTCAAGAGAACTGCCAAAAGTCATGACATTATGTTTTCGTACCAATCAGTCTGTAAATTTGCGATGCAGGCTTAATGTCAAAATACTTCTGCAGAGACGTGTGCATACTTCATTTTTATGATAAATACAGTAAAAACAATCAACTGTAACACTCAATTAACTCATAATTATATTACTTTTGTCAAGCAAAACAAAATGAAATAACCCATCTGCCAGTGACCTGACCGACCTACATATGATATGAAACTAGGTCATAGGTTCAGTGGTTCGCCGGAAATCGCAACTGAACATCTGGGTATTTCCCACGTAAGGTTTTTGGTAGTTATTTCCGATAGTTTCCATGGTTCATCGGCTGCAGAAAGGATTTACGCCTCGTACCATTGGGCTCGGAAACTGGTAACAATTTGGTCATAGTGCAACTTTTATGGGTGAATATTTCTGTTTCCGAAATTGCGATTTGTAGCTGTTAGCAAAGGTGAGTTCAGTGATGGGCAAGATACTTTTAAGAAGTACGCTGCGGTTCGAGTTCCGAGTCGGAACTCCAAAACGACCTCGGAGTGTCCGAACTCAACCCTAACCCTAACCGGAATTCATATTGGAGTTCCGACACTGCGTGAATGTACACCAGGTGGCGCTATTTGTCCCAACTGTAATTAAGAAATAAACTGTAATTAAGAAATGTCTTAATTTCTATAATAAGCAACAAAGTCTAAATAACTGTAAAACTATAACTATCTCTAACCGTACAGTGTATCATAACCGTAGATCTACGGTTAAAAGTAAAACACCGTAAAATAAGAGCTGACGTAAAATAAGTTATCGGGTAAATGTTTCACGCAGAGTGTCGCTGATCATCTCTGCTATGTTAAGCGACGTTAAACACCAGTAACCAGTAACCATCACGCAGAGTATGTGGGCCATCCGGCCATGATGGGGTGAGCAAAACGAATGTTCAGGCACACTTTCATAGTTACATGGCTGAATAATATCATTAACGTGCATTCAGCTGTCGAAAAGGGTTTATTTTGGGGTAATATAAGAAGAAAACAGGGGTATAGTCTTTTGGTGGGTAAACAGACTCGGAACTGGTATTGGAGTTCTGACACTTGCAACTCCAATACGAGTTCTGAATGTCAGAACTCAAATCATTTCGTAATATGTATCTTGTATGCAAGATGCAACACTAACAAGACGGTGTCTTCAAGATGCTTTAAAAATACTTTCTGGAAGCCAGTGGCTTCTTGTTTTTTTCTGAGCGACGCTATGTTAGCGTGGTGGTATATGCCGTCATCTTGTGTCCTTCAGTCCGTCCGTCCGTCCATCTGTCGGTTTCTGCTAGGACGACTAAACTAGGATCACGCAAACAACGCCATACGATAGCCCAGGGACTCTAGTTTTCTGCTGCCAAAGATCTTGGCGAAATTCCATCGGGGTCACCCCCAACAGGAGTGCCAAATAGAGGTTGGGTAGCTTACAATTGGCGATTTTTGACCAATATCTCGCTATATTACAGAAACGGTGCAAGATAGAGACATAGAAGGCTAATAGGAGCTCGTATATGCTCAATCGAATGGCTGTATGTTAGTGACCTCAGGTCACTCAAACTACCCCAAACCGCCCCATTTTCGACATTTTGTATCTCTTTATATCTTTATAATGGGTGGAGATCGACTTCAAATTTGGTAGGCAGGTTGACAGTAGCAAGTCCTAGCTTGAGGATGAAAAATCATCCATGACAGGGGCGTGGTCAGGTCAAGCGAATCATTTAAATTTTGGAGTCGAGCAACCATATCTCTGGAACGGCTAAAGCTAGATTGATCAAATTTTGCACAACAACAGGCTATAATATTAAGTCCTAGCATATATGGTGGACAAATAACCCTTAAAAGGGGCATGGTCGAGGTCACGTGACCCATTTTAAATTTTTGTGCCCTCAATGATACCTCTGAATGGCTAAAGCTAGAGTCGTCAAATTTTGTACACAGGTAGAATATATCATATCCTAGTCTATTGCAAACCACACCAAAATAGGCGTGGTCAGGGTTACGAAGCAACAGTCGCCAAATTTTGTGTGTTTGTAGAATATATCAAGTAATTGGCTTTTGATGACAGACTACTCTCTATTGGGTGTGGTTAAAGGTCACATGACCAGTTTTTCTTTAAATTTTGCCCTGATCATAATATCTTAGGAATCCAAATCAGTGACGCTAGGCACTTCATATTTTGTGTGCTCATTGTTACGTAGGAGTACTAGTGCATGCGTGATATATTAACGCCTGAAGGGATGTGTGACGTGTCACGTGACCATGTTAAATTTTGGGAAAGAAGTGATAATATCTGTTAACAGCGTAAGATAGAGACATAATTGCAATGGAAAACTAGTAGGAAATCGTATGTGGCTTATCAAATGGTACCGTTGCCAGTGCCCTTGAATGACTTTGAAGGTCACTTCTGCTGTTTGAAATCTTTATAACTACCATACCTTGTGAAACTTAGCATGAATTTACTAACATAGCACGTCATGCGGTCCCTCTGCAGTAGCAGAGCTTTTTGTTTCACATACCGGTAGCTGCGAACACAGACACACAGACCACGCTATGTGCGACATCTGTAGCAGTAGGCTACATTTGTGCACTGCGTGCAGGCGATGCGGCCTAAAGTTGTAGCAGATCAAGAAAGCTGCCACAGTTAGCTGAATGATAGAAATAACAAACAAACAGACAACCTATTTGAACAAACTTTAGTTTGACAAGTTTTCATGTAACTCTGAAATACATCATACTTTGTAGTTAATGTCAGTTGCTTGCTGATGATGTTGCATAGCTCTAACAGTGGGATGTGGCCTGCTGAGAGAGGAACAGCTGCTGATTCTGCTCATGATTGTGAAGAAGTGAAGCGGAATCTGTTGCACCTACTGAAAATGCAACATCGCGGAACAAACGTGGATAGCTTGGTCAGATGCTACAGGGAAGAATTTGGTAGCAAGTTGGACGTCAGAAAATATGGTTTTGACAGCTTATTAGACATGCTCAAAACAGTTTCGGAATTACGGTAATTACATGGTTAAACTTGTGTGATAATTCATTTTCTCATGACAAGCTGGGAAGCTGACTGTTGCTAAACAGCAGACCGGAATTTAAAACTGCATAAGTAAGAGCCCAAGAACTGTCTAAAGACTAAATCCGCCATCCCACCTCCCAGGGAGGTCTCCTGGGCAGATCTGGATCTCTATTTCCTTGGAAGTAGCTGTCCTCAGACACCATGTTGATCCATTTAGGCGTTTAGCTACAATATAGCGACTTCATAGACGGACAGACGCACGTCCACACAACCTGCAGGATAAGCCAAACCGTTACCATGATCGGCTAAAAACGTTTAACTCCAATATGTTATTTTTGTCTAAGAAGAATAGTGATCACTTTGTCTTCATCTGTGAACAGTATGTTACCTATAAACAGTGTCAATATTTCAGGCTATGGTGTGAAAACAGGCCGGTATTGGTGGATGGCAGACAGTGATAGTTTCTATTTAGTGTCCAATACCTCTTTAAATATTTCACAAAATTCAGAAGCTGCAGAATGTTAGGGAGCCGTGTTTTTTGAACACTATATAGTATATTTTAATCAGAAGACTGTGAAAATGTATCACAAAATGTAGACAAAGTGAACTACTTAGTTGAAACTGATTGTAATATTGTTTTGTGAACTATATCTAACGAGAAAGACATAATCTTAGAACTTTATGTCTCGTTATACCGAGTCTGACCTGCTAATTGTTAGTCTCTGTAATTTTACTATTCCTCATACTTAGCTTGTTTCTTAATTTTAACTAATTTCTATTGTTTTTTGTTTGATCGTTTGCATTTATCTTATAACTATTTGCATTCTGTCAAGTTCTTAATAGACAAACATGTAATGTCATTTATTGTAATGTCCTGATTGACGTTATCTATAACTGCTGTTACTTAGCCGGATGTTTTACATGAGTTTAATTCTGTGTATATTTCAGGTTAACTCTAGATCCAAAGTCTGACAACTGGAGGGTGTATTTAAATGATGGTGAAGTTTGCCAGCCTGTTCCAGTGAGGACTCAACGATCAGGCGACGGCGGCAACAGGTCTTCCACTGTTGACAATGACGGTAACAGACGGCTAAGTTCCGTGCTGAAGAAAAAGACTCCGGCGTCTACCAGCAAATCTCCTCAACAGGTCTGCGATGTGATAGTCATAATTCTAGAGTTACTGCTAGTACTAATAATTGACCCACAGTTTACTAAACAGCGAGGCTGTTGCAGAGAAACCACACGCAGAGCTGCACATCAGAAATTGTTGTTGGCCAGTGTGAATGTTTATTTTTACCATAGTATCAGCAAGCTGAGCAAACAATGATTTCATTGTTTTGGGCCCACTTGAAAACAATCGATCGATGAAGCCTTATGGTGCTTATTAAGTATTCAATTTATGGGAATTTTGACATTAATCGTGACAAAAATGAGATGGTAAAGAGGTCGATTTGTTTAACAACTCTTGTCAAGCAGTATAATTTAACACTGTTGGCATTGGTAGGTGACCATGGGCTAAACTGGACTGAAATGGACTCGTTAGAAGTGGATTATTGCGTAATGATCTCAGTAAATAATCTTTGTTATGGGCCAAACAATCATGCATGGGGAAAACCAACGTGTTGATGCTTGCCAGGAGTATGGTGGCGAGAAAAATCCATTTCACTAGGGAAACAGCATTAGTAATGATTGACAGTTAGTAGGCGTGGCCGAATATTTTAATGAGTCAAAGCTGGTCGCTCATTAGTCGATGTGGTGGGCATTTATGGTTAATGATATGAATTTTGATGAGGTGAGGCAGAAAGCTTATTTACTACCGATTCTCACTGTTATTTTTGCAGAGTCGTTGCTCAGATCGTGACAGAGAAGAACTTGCAATAAGTGAGCGAGGTACAGTCATGCTGCTGTTAGATTAGTTATACAACTCAAAAGACAAAAAGACAGAGAATTTAAACTAGTCCTCGGCTTGAGTTTGACATGTGTGAGAGCAGAATCAGAAGGCACTCCACAGAGCACATACCTCTGTTACACCACATACAAATCGGCACAGTGTCGTTACCGGCAAGCGGCATATGCGTGCATGTAAGTGAAGTAGGTTAATTGGCCGTTGTACTAGTACAACCGCAGACGTTCATAGTGGTCCTGTTTTAGGCCCCATAGTGGCCCCCTTGAAGTGCACAGTCGCAATGTAGCAACCGACTGGTATCGACGAGGCTTAGTTGGCCTTGGTGGCTGGTCACTTACCAAGATGATGTTCCCGTGAATAGTCGCCAGCCACCTCAGTACTAACTGGGCTCGACGTAAAGCAACTTTGTTGACGTGTGCAACGCCATTAACGCTAGACCGAGTCGCCTAAAAGTCGCCAGTTTGAGATCGATGGCGTTATGTTTACAGCAGTGATATGCATCATTCATAAAATGTTATGCAGAACGTGAACGGCAACTGCGTAAGAAGCCGATGCCGAGACGATTTAGAAACGATGACTTGTGGGAATTACACGTCTGCAACTTTCCATACGACACAACCGAGGTATTTATCTTTGATGTAGGCCAGTACGGGCTCCGGAGCTGATTTATTTGTTGATTCCGGCATTATATAAATTTATTGTTTGCTTATTTAACTTCCTTCTGCACTTTCTTCCTCACTTATTTACTTCTTTGCTTATCTACTTCTTTGAGTATAGGCCCGTTTCGTTTCCAGGCCAGAGGTCGTAAGAGGCGAGCAAACCTCTCTTTATTTTTGTGTGCGTGCTTATTTTGTATTGTTGTAGCCTGGCCTATATTTTGTTATGGATGCATGTTTGCTTTTTGTGTTAGATTTAGTTTTTCAGTACTCAGCCAAGAGATTGACTGGGGTGAACATCGAAATGACCGTGTCTGGTGGACGTAAAACTTTTACTCAGTCAATCAAAACTTTGGCGTAGTATTCTCACTGGATCTTTGGTTCTGTCTCAAGTTATTCATTACACTTTGAAGGCCTTGTCGTAAGTATTGCTGCTGTGGTGCAACTGTAATATGTAACGATAAGTTTTTTACCAAGTCGTTTTCGTGAAGTTGTTAATTCCACACTACGGCAAATAACCCTTTAGAAAGTCGTTTGCATTCATTTGCATGTTGCTTATCTTTGTGCGGTTAACTTCAGCCAGTGTTTGGTTATAAGCATCAGAGTTTCCATGTGAGAGATATCTTGTGAACTGATAAACAAAACTGTTTAGATTTTTTTGAGAAGTTGTGCTTTTCAGTGCATGCGACTGTTTTTCACGTACAATAAAGATGTATAATATGATCACGTGCGTCATTGTAAAGGTAGTTTTACATAGATTTTGAATAACAGTTTAATATATTGTTTGTAATTGTATATTGTACTTGTATACTTGTATATTTCATGTTTTATTTTTTGGCAGTTTTATATATAACGTTATGTATAACTTACTGATTTTATTACTTGTACGTATGCACATTGTAAGCGGCCTCTTGGTCCTTATGCTGCTAAATAAATAAATGAAATAAAAAAGGTACTGGTATATAAAATTAATGCTTAGATGCACGATCATGCATGTTAATTACTTTGAAAAAAGACCTGGCTTGTAATCGTTCATTGTTTTTGACTAATGTGTGATTTTTAAAAACTTTCAATTATCTGTATATATTGATAACTTGCCTTTGAAGTCGACGATAATATGTTTTAGGAGCAACTGATGGAAGCTTTTGAACGATTTGGATGCACCAAAATTCGATTGAAGGCACCAGCAGACAAATCGTAAATATTTGTTAAACTTATTGTATTTACAAGCAGAACTTTTTCAGTTCTACGCATGTTTATCTAGAACTCGTGCCATAGAGCGGGGCTATGATATTTTCGTATTTATTTTATTCATTAATCGTTACAAATCTTCGTCAGTGCAAAGTCATATCAGTTGACTTAAATGTTTCTTATTAACTTAGTCCTTTGTTCAGAAAATGTTTCCATGTTCTCCGTCGTGTGACTAGCTGTGAGATTGAGGTAGGCTTATTATAACTTAAATTGTAGTATTTTTGTTTTAGCTTATAACTGTTTTGAAATTATTCAGAACAGATGCTTTGAATTAGTAATCTCTCAAAAAAATAAATTTGCAATTTTGTACTACACTTTTTGTTTAAATTAATTTCAACTAGTCATTTAATTAACGATTAAGCCCATTAAGTGACATTGATAACAGGCTTAACATGAACAATGTTGTTAATATAAGACTTTCACTGTGTATGTAGGCCATTTGCATTTGCTCGTTTTCCGGACTACGCGAAAGCTGTGGATGCATTCACCGAGCTTGATTTAACTGAGTTCAACGGCCGTCAGCTGCGTATCTGCTTCGCTAGATCATCAATTGTGACTGAAGAAGTGTTCAGGGAACTGAGTAAAAACGATCGTTTCAACGTAACAGTGAACTACAGTCAACAGTCTGGTTAGTATGTACCACGAATCCTTTTCTAAGTTACAGTGTTAACTTGTAGTACTACTACTACTGTTACTGATTTTTGCCTATTTTCCGGAGTTCCTCGAAGCTAGGCTGGATTTCCCAAAAGTCGACCTTTGGGACTTGTGACAGGCTTTTACGGGCATACAGGCCGGATGACCTTCTTTGGCCTTTAGGCCTAGATGCTGTAAGTTGAGGAATAGGAAAGACATCTAACGTGTAACGTATTCCACTGCATCAATTCTGAAAGGTTTCTTTGGAGAATTCAGACAATTGTGCTAACGTGGAAAATATGCCAGTTAAACAAAATGGCGAGGCCGAGAAAAAACTCTGTCACTTATGTGACAACTCCGTGAAATTGCGTATTTTTGTGTGCATATAGGTGCATTGTGTTGTAGTGTGCCGTTATTGATATTTATATTTTATGGTTTTTCTTGCTGTAAAGTAAGTTAGCTTTTATACGGAAGACCTCTCCGGAAGGTGGAGTGTTGAGTTGGGAAATGTTTGGCTGGCTCGCTTTTAATAATTGTTTATAGTTTTAAATTCAGGTCTGCTTTTTAGTCACGGCTGACCGTACCAGCAGTTGCTTAGCTCTTGTTTTATAACGGTTCAGAAGGAGCACTTGTGGTAATAATACTGCATTTGAAATTATTAATCTGTGCATTCTGCGTGAACTGTACACTGTTTTACATATAGACAGTTTTTACCGCGCGAGGCATATGCAATTCAAATGCATAGCACAATTTATGCCGTGGCCCTGGATGTCCGTCTGTCCGGCCGTCTGTATTATATCAAAACAGCAGCTGAACACAATGAGTTAGTTTTTCAACAGTCAGGCTACCCCCAGTTTATCTTGCAATAGGAATTCGGCCCTCTGGAACCTTTTCCCAAACTCTGAACCTCGAGTTTTCTGCTTTTTGCCATGGCACATCGACTGTCGCACGTTTTATGACACTGAACATCCACGTTTGTTTGCAACACATTGGTGGCCGTGATGCAGAGCGTCGCGCGGTTCGTCTGCAACAGCCGAGACTTGTTTTACTGTTTACTGATGTTGCAGATGCTGGCAGATGGGATACGGATGATGATGATGATGATGACGCAGATGATGATGATGTATGGGATAGTGGTGCTGGTAATGATGGCGCCGTGGCTGGTAGTGATGCGAGCAGCAGACGTGATGATGCTGCTGTCGATGGTCGAGGTCACCGTCAGAGGGACGCCGGTGACGCTGGTGTTGTTCATGCTGTGAAAGATGGATCTGGTAATGGTAGACGTGCTATCCAGAATCTTGTTGCAGATGCTGGTCCTGACAACGATGATTATCTCGGTCGTGGCTGCGTTACTGGAGGTCGTCGCGCAGAGTCGTGATGGTCCTAGTGAAAGTCGGCAAGGCGCTGTAAACGTTTCTAGTGGTAGCCGTGGTCGCGGTGGGCCCGGTGGTCGAACTGGTCGTTGTCATAGTGACGCTGACAGTGGTTGTCATGGTAATGGTGACCTCATGAGACCTGGTGATGTTGTTAATGGTGATGTCGGTCAGTATGGTCATCGCGGCAGTGGCACTCGAGACCGAGATTTTGCTGATGAACGAGCTGATAGCGGCAGTGTTGGCAATATTCGTCGTGAAAATGAGAACGGTGGCCGTAGTCATGCTGGTGCTGTATGTGGGAGTGCTGATAGTCGAGTTAGTGGTTGTGATGTGGTTGTAAGTTCTAACAAAGATAGTGGTAATCTTGGAGGTCAAAACGATGGCAATAGCCATAGTGCAGCTGCTGTTTGCGATGATCGTGGTAATTCTTCGCTCAGCGAGGACACCAAGAGCCAGTTAGCTTTTGTCAGACAACAGCGCATGAAATGGTTGGAGGCGCAGGATCGTGGCGCCACGAAACAGTCTGATGCGCGATCGCAGCTGCTCACCACGGCTGAGCAGTCGACCGGGTCTTCTGCGACGAAATCGAACCACGCAGTGAGCCCTGGACGTCGTCCAGACAAACCAGTTGTCAGTCGTCAGAGCGATACCGTCGTGTCGCGTCCGTTGACGGACAGTACCACTGTGCGCCAGCGACCGGCGAGCCAAACACGACCCGCATTGACCAACCGTGTCGGAAAAGACGTGGAACCTGGTAGTCAAGGAAATGGCGTCAAAAACTGCGCCGATCGGAACCAAGTCAGAAATTGCTCGAACAGTCAGATTGGAAGAAGTGCGGCTGATGGTGTTGACAATGATTCGAGTTGTAGCGGACGTATGAAGGTGACGCTCTTTGAAGCTACGAATAACGTCAGTCGAAGACCAACAGCCGCTGTGGAGACGAGGCCTGGTGACGAGAAATCACGGTGCATGACGGCGTCCTGTTGTGAAACTGTAGAACGTCAAGGCACTCCATCCGAATCTCAGCCTCTGCAACAGTCAGTGCCTGATGCTGCAGCTAGTGCATCGTTGGCGTATGCGTCTGATGACGGTCACAGGTCTTCGGAAACTCGACCAAAACCGGTAACGGTCGCAGTTCAAGAGGATGCGACAACAACGGCTGCCTTGGTGTGTTCAGACCGGCCGTTGACTGACGTTCGTGCGTCGTTGTCGACTCAAAACGACGTCGGCGTTATATCGTCAACACATCAATCAGCCGAAGCGCCTGGTGACAGTGCTGTGCCGAAGACGGCAGATACGGTGTCTGCTGGATTGCACGAGGTCTTTGATAAGGTGGATTCTGCGTCTGAATTGGGAGCGCCGTCTCTCGAAGTTCGAAACTCTTCCTGTACGACTTCTTTGTCACTGTATGAGCCGCTGATCGAAGACGAGTTTGACATTTATATAAAAGAAGACGGATTAGATTTTTGGTTTCGCGGCTGTTCAGCATCGGAGTCGTTCGGCGCACAACATGATCTTGTCAGCATCGACCCGCCAGAAGGTTTTGCCGATGGTGAAGACACGCTACTCAAACTGCCGGGTTGTTCAACGTCTGAGAATGACTCTCATAAACCGGACGAAGTCTGTTCGGCGACAGAAACTCAGGCAAAGCATCAAAGTGTCCGTGAATCGGCGCAAAGTGTGACGTCGGACGCGACAAATGTCGAAAGGCGTGCATGCGGTGTGAAAGCACCACGCGGTCGTACGACGTTGTGGACGTGCGTTTACTCGCGTGAAGATGGTGACGAAGTCGGGCAGGTTTCAACGAGATTCTCACCGGCGTTTTATCATGACGCTAAAATCCAGAATAGCGTTACAGTTGACGCGACACCAGGCGTAGCGTTAGCAGAAGGAATGGTTATCAGTGATGAACGAGCTTCTGAAAATGAGCTCGTCGACAGTCGAATTTGTCCACCCAGAAATCATCAAGACACTGAGAGTGCGTGCCGGTCCTTCGATGGTAAAGCACCACAAGAACTTGCAAGTTCCACACAAGGACAGCTGACGTTTATTTCGGCAAAAAGCTGCATGAAAACAACATTGTCTCAAAACGTTCACGGAAAGTCGTCAGATAATGTATCAACATCGAGCACAACAGAGCAAGAATCTTCCAGTGTAGAAGCAGATGCTTCAGCGAAGCCGATAGTTGTAGATACGATTGACAGTCTAACCTCGATGTCTGTAGATAAACTAAACAGACCTTGTGTCGCCGATAATCAACCCGAAGATACAAACTACGAGATTCCTGCAGAGATGGAAGCCGACTTCATTGATCAGATGTACCACGAGACGTGCCCGAATGTTTTACGAAGTTCGACGGAAGATCCTTCCTCGGAAATGTCACTCGACATAGTCATAACTCATGTCGTAGACGCTCGACACTTCTGGGGTCATATCGTCAACGAAGGAATCCAGGTATATCTGTTAACGTTTCACACGTACTGTTTCATCAGTTGTTTTGTGATCGTTACCCACTCCGACGGCAGTTGCGTGGATGGGCTTTTCAGCGGCGTTTGTGTGTTTGTTTGTTTGTTTGTCTCAGTTGTCTGTCTGTCTGTTTTTCCACACGATATCTCAGATCCGATGCAGCTGGAATCACCAAACTTGACATATAAATGTCCCACCGTGATTCCTGGAGTGGAAACCCATTTGTTTTGAGGTCAAAAGGTCACTGTTCAGAGCCGGCGTGGATGTTTGCAGTTTTGTGCATTCTTGCTTCTTCTAATTGATTATAGCTTTTACTTCGGTACTTTGTGTTAGTTGATGATAGGAAGGGCATTCGGACTGTAAAAACCGCCATTTGTTCCCAACTGTTCTGTTCAGTAACAAGTGGAGAAAGAAAATGAGGATAATCCGGCGAATTTTAGAGTGCTATGTCCTCCAAGGGCGTTTGAAGGTCACTGTAATTGTCACTGTCATATTTCGATGCAGTCATGGAGCTTTACAAAACGATACCAATATTTGTTGGATATTTAAGGATTTAATGTGACCAGCATAGTACTCATTGTTTTAAAAAATCTGCCGCAGATCTCCCAATTTTGGCGACTACTATAGAAATGTAATCGATTACTCTTTGCAAACTCGAATCCCTTCTCCAAATTTTGTGAAAATCTGTCTACAGCATTACGAGTAAGCCTAACTGTTGTAACAGGTAGATATAGAAATACAACTAGAAGGGTGTATTGTGTGGAATGACACAATACAGTATTCACCCAAAGCGGTCCACTATTCGTGCACAAGCTGTTTACTTCCTGCATTTGACGATGCCTAGTGTCACGTGGCTGCGACTGAGTAATGTCCGCATTATCCGCCGCGTTACTTATTTTCAGTTTCCAATTTAGTCTGCTTTTCTTCCATATATCGGTCGCACTGCGGCGTACTATTGGTTTTAATATGCAGCATCGGACGTTGACGAAAATTTGGGTATGTACGTTACCTGTACGGAGCCTATACAGCCCAGGGGAAAGAATTTGAATGGATTCTAATGGTAAAAATGGAAACTGGACATCGCATGGAGGGTCAGTTAGGTAATGAATTTCCGGCGATCTGTAATCATTGCGGAGTTATGACTGCCTGAAGTCGCAAGACCTGGAAATATTGTGAGCAATTTTTGCATTTTTTAAACGACTCTTACGGTAAAATTTTTAAAATTCTGTTCCGAAAGTTTTCACCGCCTCACCGATCGACGTTGTTGTGTTTAAATGTCGTAAAATTTGTCCGACGGGAAATCGGCGAAATCGTGCGTTATTTACCTGACAAAGTTAAAGTTAAAGTTAAAAAACTAATTTGTATAGCGCCATAAAGTCCGGAGATTCAGAGGCGCAAAAGAAATTCGGCTGCCTCTCAAACTGTCGCTACTGCGCGGATCGCGCCCAAAATCTGCCAAGGCCAGCCTCCAACAATGTGCGCACAGTGCTCTAGATTTCATCCACATCCGTTCACTTTCGGCGGAGTAAGCCGAACGCGACAACACCGTCTTTTGCCCCTTATGTTTCCATAATTCGCCCGAAGTTGTGCTTCGCTTCGGGCGAATAATAACAGAATGAGAAGCCGAATTAATTGAATAACCTCCTGCTTAGCGGAGATTATTGAACAAGACGGTACAAGAGAGTGATTTTCAGATAAATTGCAAATACGAAGAGTCGTTTATCTTGTACATATATAGATTATAATTGAGCAGGTAGCTGCGCTTGTTGTTGTATTGCCTTCGTTGTAACGCTTTTCATGTAACGTCTGTCGACGATGTCAGCCTGGTAATGTGGTGCCACATAAAGGGAGTGTAGGCGGAGTGCTTATCTCCCATTCTGAGACCATTGAATCCATGCATGAGTATAGATATACGAGAGCCTGTGACGAATGGCCGGTGCGACGTCAGACGTATCGCTGTCTTTCCAGCTAAAGAGCACAGATTGGCCGGTACTCATTTCCCATCCCGCAGAGGGTAGGAGACTGAGTTGGTCTGAGTGGCTGATTACATTGATTACATTACGAACCGTTTTATGCACAACTGTATTTGTACTGTACTTTTAGTCACGTGGTAATTTTGTTCTTTATATGGCTATTCGGCGACTGGCCGCAAAGTTGATCATTAAACGTGATGGTGATTGATTGTGATTGTACATACGAAGACTGTATACCGCGAACGATCACCGTTACTGTACTAACCGGGCTCGAGTAACGTTGTTGATGTGGCAAACGACGTTAAACCGCCACTCAACCTAATCTGGCAGTTTTTAATCGTGTAACTTTTTGTTGTTTCTGCGCAGAAACAAAGCGTGGAGCGGCTGCTTGAGACGATGATTGCGCTGTCGGCGACGAGCGACGAGTTGCGGCGTGTTAGTGGTCTGTACAGGCGTCGAGCGGCGACTTCATTTCAAGGAGAACTGAGCAGGTGCGCGTAGGTCACGTGACGCTAAATATACCTGTTGCTGACACTGCGACCATCGCACGCTGCTGAGTGAATGGTTCTACGTTCATTACGCTGGCCGCGTCTAGAGGAAAGCGTAATGTAACGGTCTGGTGTCCGTCCGTCCGTCCGTCCGTCTGTCTGCATTCTAGGTCACGGAGAATGCACGGTAATTGGCCGGGCACGGGTCATCACGGTTGACTGTAGTGCGCTCTCACGCAGAAGTCACTAAGCGTGGCCTGGCAGTGGGCGTGGTCATGTATTAAAGTCTTTACGTCGTACAACACAACGTTACAGTAGTCAACGCGGCTGATGATGACTGCATGCATGACAGTGCATAATATCTGCTGGAAATGTTAAACGGTGTTATTGCTGTTCGCACATTCTTTAAATTTTTTAACGAGGACAGTCTTCATGCTTACATGTTACATGCATTTACCTACCAAACGTTCGTTTAGGAGATTATGCTATCACATCCACGATTCACAGACGTGCCTCTTTAACCGTGGTGTGGTGATGTAATAGGTGGGGGCATCCGCATTTCTCTAGCGATCTACAGCTCGCACGTCAATGCCCGGCCGTTTCGCTCTCATACACTGACCCAAGGCACGTCGTTCACACACATTTGCCTCTATTCACCAAGCAGTACAAAATCGGTACCGGCTAAAGGCGTTGACACCCTGAAGCTGGGAAGGTAACCGCGGGTCTGACAGAAAGTAATGACAGCTTTCTGCTGTCTGCCTTGGAAACGGAGATCGTCACAGGCCCTTATAGGACTGTAGGGGCCGGTGATTATGGCCGTTTTAGTACGCTGGCCGCGTCTAGCGTAATGCATCGATCTGGCGTCTGACCGTCTGTTTGTCCCATATTTTTCTAACTTAAATACGGCGCGCAGCGCATACTCAACGTAACTCACCAGGGGCAGCCAGCATGCGACGCGGCCAGCGTACATTTCCGTCCGAGTATTACGAAGACGGACATATTTGTTTTTGCCCTTTCATCCAGGGTCCTCGTGACGTCATTGACCAACATTGCGCCTGGTCGTGTGTGCGTGCGTGTGTGTACATAGAGTATGGGTCTTGTCGATGTCGTCGTCTGAGAGCCTCGTTCATTACATTGACTTCGGTAACCAGCAGACTGTACTGACGGCAGACTTGGTCGAGCTTCCCGCCTCCATGTGGGACATACCCCCAGCGGCCGTGCCTTGCCGGTTGGTCCGTCCCGGTATGTAGACATGCGTGTTCTAGATCCGTGCTCACCAGTAAACATCACGGCCGGAGTGTTCAGACTGTTCGGCCAAACAGGACCCCCACAAATTTAGGGGATTCAGTTTCTGAAAAGCATTTTTCTGGTTCTTCTTCACATTTTTCTGTATCAAATCCATCACTGCGACAATAGAAGGGTAAAAAAGAAAGGAAGTAAGGACCAGGACTCTGGTCCCGTACAGTTGTATGGAATAGCAAATCCAGCGCTAGTAGTCCTGTTTTCCCTGCGTTGAGCGTCACTCGTCTCTAGTAGGTCGTTTGTCGTCACGAAAAGCAATTTGAAGACAGGACATTTCCACCGGTGAGTAAGAAAAATCAGTTGTTTTGTTGATGCCAGCAGATGACGACAAGCTTGAGCTTCAGAAGAGACTGAACACGAGGGTTTCAGTGCGTCTTGTACGGAGGGTGAGATCGGACAAGGTTAGATATTTTCAGTGCTGCTATCGCGAACGGGTTGCCGTGATTGTTGAAATTGTGCAAAACGTGTCGTTAATGTTCACTGCCTGGTCAGTTTCTTATTACACTGTCCCTGTCTAGCGACGCGGCCAACATACATTTCCGTCCGAGAATTACGAGGAAGGACATACTTGTTATAATTCATATAGGCGGTTTGTGTTAAACTAAAAGCATTTTCATTGAGCGCAGTTGTGTCAGCCTTGTGTTATTATCACATAACAACTAGAAAACATAGGCAGTCGTATCGACACGCAGACCCACGCCAGCAAGAGTTGCGGAATACCGGTCATGGTCACTAGCAACCGTGACGGTTTTCGTAACTGTGTGACCTTGACCTTTGACCTTTTGACCTCTGGTCGCTCGTCGCATGCCGAGCGACTACGTAATACGTGTACCAAGTTTGGTGTTGATAGCTCAAGCCGTTTTCCTGTTAGAGCACGGATAAACAGACACACAGACAGACAGACATGACTGAACGTCCTACCCACGCCGGCGGCTATGCCGGCGTGGGTAATTAACTAGCGGATAGGCCTCGGCCCCTATGTTGTATTTCTCGGCAGTCTCGATGATCAATGTCAGTTTGACGTCTTAACAACATTGAATTGGCATATTTTAGTCTACTACAGTCAATTGTTTTGTGAACTGTGTTTACTTCCCTCACTCGCATACTCGGAGTTCTTTGGATAATTTTATTTAACACCGAGTAGTGAGTTTGATTTATGTGTTCATCGTGATGTAGACAAAATTTTTGATAAAAAGTTGTAGAAAACAGGTTCACAGTCAAATCATTGGTGATGTTAAGAATCCCAAATTTTGCCTCCTAATAGCCTTTGCTTCACCGCGATAACAACACAACGTAACACTACCGCACTATAGCAGCTGATGTTGGGTATTGTTTTTATTTCAGGAACGTCACATAGTGGATGTAGAAATCTTGCCGGAATGAACATGAATCTGTCCTACATAGACAACACTGTTTGCACCAACATCTGTTAGCAAACTGTGATTGTGATACCGGTGTTGGCATGTTTTTCTTTCGGATCAAGTTTACTAATTTTCTTAGTGTGTACAATGTTAAGATTAAGACAGGACATTTGTATAGCGCCTTTTCGTGAGTATACTTACCTCTAAAGCGCTCAGTGTTATTTGTTACTGTATGAACTATATACATGGCCAGTCTGCATATCAAATTTGAACTGCGTAGATTAACCCATTCGAAAGATAGGTCGGGTGTCAAAATTTACCAAAGGGTGATTATAGGTTAGGGGCTGCTCAATGTCATGGGCATGCCGCCATTTGATAGACAGCTTATGAATTTGTGTTCGACTTCTGTAGTCAAAAGATAAAGGCTTCCCATACTCGTTACCGAGCGTTGGGCCCAGAGCTGATCCCCGTGTACAGGCCGGCGTTAGGCTGCCATTACTTTTCGCCAGGCCCGCGGTTACCTTCCCAGCCGCAGAGCATCACCGCCTCTTGGCCGGTACCAAGTTGTACTGCTTGGTGACAGAGATGTGAACAACTTGCCCAAGGTCGTTACGCAGCTTTTGCCCCGAGTAGGATTTGAACCCACGACCTGTTGATCGCAAGTCCAATGTTCTACTTGTTGCCCCACCTCGCCACCCATTTAGTAGACACTAAGAATATATATTGTGTCGTTTCCGAGATATAGCGAGATACTGTTCGCGAACTGCAAAGTTTTCCTACCACGAGTAAGCATATTGGGAAGACCCCATTGGAATGTCACTGAGAACTGTGGCATAAGTAAACAACAGTCTCTATGCTACTATACGACGTTGAATGGTTAATGATGCATTCAGCAGATTCGATGCTACACATGTATGTACACCGATATGTGACGGACGGATGGACGGACATCTGGTCATAGCATAGCGTGTTATATTGCTATGGGTTGCATATGCGTTACGCAGTGACCAGTGATCTGCGTTAAAGTTGGGCGAACTATAAATGAAATATATGTGCCGGTTCGGTTTGATGGATTTATGCGCTGTTAAGTCTGCATAAGTAGAACAGATTCGGTAAAAACTAAACAATATATTGTGATTTTTGTCGTTCCAGTTTTGATATTCATTTAAAATATCTTCAGTTCATCCACCGACAGTAATAAAACAACACGTGCAGAAAGACATGGGCGTCGCCAGCTATAAAATGTGGCGTGGACAAGGACAATAAGCGTAGTCAAGTGGGGGATTGGTGTCTCCCCACTAGGGGTGAAGTATAGGGAATGGAAAACTGAAAATTGTCTCTTGCCACCTCCCACTCTTCTCGCAATCTCGGCTTCATCTTTGACGAACACCTGACCTTCTCAGACCAGATTACAAGTCTTGATCATATTCGTCAACTTCGCTGTATACGGCCTTACCTTGATTTATCAACTGCCTGTACCATCGCCAAATCTATCGTTCACTCCAAACTCGATTACTGTAATTCTCTCTACTGTAAGCTCCCTAAGTCTCAACCATACCGTCTCCAGCAGATCTAGAACTCTCTTGCTCGTACGGTCGTTAAAGCTCCTGTTATATCACTCCCATCCTGCACTCTGTCCATTGGCTCAAAATCACTGAACGCATCGAATATGCAAGCTCCTCTCACTTACCTACAAAGTTCTCACCCAACCTCCATACCTTCATAACCTCATCCATGTTCAACATCCTCGCAGCACTCGCTCTTCATCTTCTGTTACCTTTGCTCGCCCACCAACATCATCCTCTAAAAATAACTGATCGCTCCTTTCGATACGCTTCACCCCGTCTATGGAACCAACTCCCTACGTCATCCTCACTCTGATACCAGTTTCTCTATACCTGACTCACCTGTTCCTTCACCTATCACTTCCTCTTCCGATTCACCACTCTGCTAATCCATAACTCCCTCTTTCTTTCACTCCAGGCTTAAAAACTTACTTCTTTCACAAATCCTTTTTCCCCATAGTCTCACTTCTCCTCCCCGGACTACTTTCACGGACTGAGCTACCGGGTTTTTGTTTGTAGTTTCTTCCTTATTTTTTGTGTCGTGCGTTAGATTATTAAGCTGGCCTCCCGTCAGCTTTTTAGCGCACATAAATCGTATCGTGTCGTATCGTAGGTAATTCCAGCAAGTAGCCACCTTGCAATCAGTTTAGGGCTGCGGCAAGCATCATGATGCCGGACCGACCCTCCTATTTCCTCTGTAAACTCGGCGGATTTGCATCAATCTCAGGAAGGCACTCTGGAATAAATGATGATGACATATCCCCCAGTGCATCCCGTGGCGACGTCCCTTCACACTGTTCTACCTTTGCAAAGAACGCATGTAAATCAATAGAATTAGAGCATACAACAGTGTTAACAAACATTATCAGTCACAGCATCTTTATTGTAATGGCTTACTGACGCAAAGTACACGCATACACTGTGAGCAAGAAAGCAACAATTCATGCATACTCTTGCCAGTGACTTCATCAGCTGTGGACCGCTTTTCGAAAGTCTTTTACACGTGCATGTAGTCCTAAATTTGCTGTGAAGTCAATTAAAAATCTTATCGCAGTTTTTAGGAAGTGCCTTGTTAGAATTTATAAATCCAAGGGGCGGATCCAGTATTTGGAAAGAGGTTCTTCAGGTCTGGGGACAGACCACCAGTGGGGTTAGCGGCAAAGACCCTGTGGGGAGTTTGGAGCAAAGTCCTCCAGAATCTGGTGATCTGCAAATTACACTAGAGTGATATACTCTGAAAGAAAGTAAAAGGATATGTCAACTTAGCAACAAGATACGAATGAGTTAGCGGAGTGTGTCCAGTGTCTAGCCGGATTTGTCGTTGATTGGTTTCTGGTCGATCTCAATCATCTGCTTGTAGCCGTACTTGAACCGGCAAACGCCGCGCGCGATCGACAGCAGGCTGTTGGACGTCCCGTCGACCAACAGAGCCTCGCTCGGCTGCAGTCGCCGTGTGGCGAATGCCTGCTTAACGATCTCGACGATTTGACCTTCAACCGCTTTGACGAACGAGTTGTTGTCTTTGAGATTCGTAAACACCACCCTTACTCGCCCGCTGCACGCCACAAATTCAACACATCGACACATTAATCGTTCGGTCTACTACTTTGTAAATTTTAGTTAGACTAAAAAACTCCATCGGGAGAAACGTCAAATGAGTAGGTGAAATGTGGGAACCGCCCCCAGTTGTCTGCAGCAGTGCTCGAATTACCGGGGGGGATTTTCCCCACAGCGGTTGTGGACCCCCATGTATACACGGCGTCGAAGTCTCGGTGTTTTCGTCGCCTCGGTGTCGTCCCCCTCTGCTTTTTCTCAGTTCGACCTCTGGTCTGCAGTGGGTGAAGTAGGTTATGACCTAGGAAGCAGGAACAGAAATCATGAGGGCCCCAAGGTACACATGTAACTCAGGGTCACCATCACCCGACTTCAATGTCCCCTGCCTGCTGTCGCTAACTCAACATATTTACTTATACCACGGTATCGTGGTTATGAAGTTAAATAGCACTGCTAGGCTAATACTATATTAACTCAAAGAAAACAAAAAGAGCTGTCACTGGCTCACTGCATATAAAACATCAAAGTGATAAGACACAACGAATGCAAGGTAACTGCAGCGGGAACGCGCCAAAATGTGCGTTCCCCAGAAATTTGACCATGTGGGTCCCGAAACGGTCGATGGCACTTCTGTGGCCGAGAAACTGCATTTTGCTGGTTTCCTTCTACATACTTTAACCACTAGCATTCTACTGGACGAAACGTGTACATGTATACGAAATGTGACGCCGCGAAAATAATAGAACTATACGTATAGCCTATTTGAGATGTACTGTACCGGGCGCCAATCCCCATTGGACATACCTGATACGTGACTTGATGGTGAACCTTCCTTCGTACTCCTGCTCTAGTATGACCAGCTTAGCTTCACCGATGTGTCGTCCGAGGACGTTGACCTGGCTGTCCACCGACCACGTCAGCTCCTCCTCGATGGTGTCCGACTCGCAGTTGGCCAGCGTCATCTCGCGGCGGAACCCGGCGTTCGCCTGCAGTATCTCTCCGGGCGTCGTCAGCGTCAGTCCGACCTCGACGCCGGTCGTGCACGCCTGCTCGACGCTCACCGAGCACGTCGACCTCGTCGTCCGCTCGGCGCGGAACGAATACGTCTGCTCGCGGTCGGTCCGGTTCGCGAACGTCGTCTGGAAGAGGACGTTGGGCGTCGGCGACTGGCCGGCGGCGCCCGGCGACGGTGGCTGCGGCTCGTAGACGGCGTCGTCGTGCGTGAACTGGACTCCGCGCCAGTCAACCTCGTGACGAATCAACTCGTCGTCCATCAGACGACGTTCTTTCCGCGTCGCCTTTCTCCGGAAGTAGTCTATCGCCCAGTCTTCGACCAGCGACTGAACGTCAACCTTTGTTTTGGCTGTCGCCGCCATGACGTCTCTCTGTACATGCAACCAGTCATTTTACTGGGCATGCTGCCATGGATCCTTGTTTATTACAGACCATTTTAGTGGTCCAGATACAGCAATCGGTCCAATATGTGTGTGTCTTGTGTATCTGTGCCCTCGGACAACAAAATGACCCATGACCTATATATATTTGGCATGCTCTTTTCACCTTGACCTATCTAGGTCAAGTACGAAGGTCAAGGTCAGCTCACATGATGTTCATTTTTCGGCTACGGATGCACTTTACGATGTGACCTATACATTTTCAATTACCAGACGGCAGCACCAAACAAGCGCACAAAACTTAACACAGTTTATTGGTTGTTTGTCGAGTTCAGTTTTTTGTGCTAAAGTGATCGGTGCTACCTCGAGTGAGGGCTTTCTAGTTAACTGAAACCTTTCATTCATATTCAAAAGTCACGCGTGAGCGAACTATAAAATTTGAAGTTTGAAACGGAGGAGGCTATTCCACTTCCTTAAATTTTAGATAGGCCTGCGTCACTGCATGCAACCAACGAGAATAACATAACTCGCATTATAACTCGCTATATAGGCCTACATATACTTTAAAGTAAACATGGCACTTAAACTGACAAGAAGCTCAGCTATCGCAGACGGACCTCGCGATGCGCTGTCAGTGGAGACCTTGTCGTTGTCAACTACCGTATAGATGTACAAAACACCCACTCTGAAAGGCTTCAATAGGTGAGTTACCTTAATGGTCACTCACCTTTTGAAGCCTTTTAAACTAGAGTCCTGGGCGGCTTTGTTTGCGTGGTCCCAAGTTTAGCCATTTTGGTACAACACCGGCTTGTGACAGACGGATGGACAGACGAACAGACGGACATATGAACGACCAACGAAAGCACATACCGCTCTACTATAGCGTCGCGCGGTAAAAATCACGTCCGAATTTCACAAAACTTCCTCTTCCTGCACATGTTACCTTAGTAGCAGTTGCTCGATCCTCCTACGACAACAGTACAATATGTCACGTTCGCTTATTTCCGGTTTATGGATGACGTCATGTTTTCACATAATGGAGCCAATGGGCCAGAATCAAAGACGACGCGTATGTTACGTCGAGTTCACCAGGTGGCAGCACCGGAACGAAATTGATGTCTACGGTTGCAGACTTGTTCAATCTGGTACGAAATGTTTTGGGCGAAGAAATAGTCCGAGAACTGTCGAACAAACGTGGCAAAACGTACGAAAACTGTCGTCGCAAATCACACGCGTCTCAATATGTGCAGTCAGTCAGAATATTAGGCGTACAGTCATACTCATAGAGCGGTAAATAACGGCTTTCAGCATCGTATCGTCAGTCTGTCAATCCGACGTGGGAATTAACGTCTCATGGATAATGCAGGTTGGTGCGGTCGTTCACTCGTTTTATAGCGTGCAGTAAGAGCGAGCGAGAGGAGATACGGAGAGCAACTCACAGTCAGTTACAGCAGCTGTTAGTTACTCCCGCACTTGTGACGGACATGATGTAAGTAAAGTAAGTAAGTAAGTAAGTAAATAAATTTATAGAGCGTGGTTATCGTCAAGAACCTCCAACGCGCTGAATGCACTAGTATCCAGCGAACAGGTATACGTTTTAATCAAACGTCTGAAACAGTCTGCACTGATGGTCGGGTCCCTGGTGAAATCCGGGACAGAGTTCCAGACTGTGGAGCCGGCAACTGAGAAGGCCCGATGTAGTCGATATAAACTGGACGGTACTCGGTACAGCGCATACCTTCGCCACTTTTCCGCACTGTGCTTTAACTGGTTTTTCGAACTTCACTTTCATTTTTCACAACAATCGACTACCGATCTGTCTAGAAACCTTACACTAAACAGTTACCCCTACTATAGCCTTCAAAAATTAATAAACTTCTGTTTTCCATAATCTACTTATTCCCCCCAAATTTCATGAAAAGTTATCATGCTAAATTGCTAACTAATAAACTGGCAAGCAAACAGACAGACGGCGGTGCAAACAGGACCCCCGTCAAAAGTGACGAAGTCCACTCTGCTACGTACGGTGCTCAAACAAACACTGTTCGTCGATTCCCACGACATTTCGACCCGTGCAAACCGAGGTCATCTCGTCGACTGACTGATTACAGCCATGTCGCTGTCTCAGGAGCGGAAGCAGACATATCCAGCAGCCGTGCGTCGCGATAAAACGCCTAGTTATCACTCCGCACCAGCATACTCGCTGGAAAATGCACTGCGGCGGAAATGCTAGACCGCCTTTTCCGCACCGTACTGCGAGGACAGTGGCGTAGCTGGGGAAAGGGGCTACTTCCCCTCTAGAACAGTGAGCAGAAAATTTTTAGGCTGTTTACAGGAGGCAACATGACAGACTCGCGTATGAACCGACGTCACCAACAAACTATAAAATAATCTTGCATGAGTAATTTTCACAATGTACAACGGTAAAAGTTAGAAAAAGTTGTCGTTGCCGGGTGAGTTATTTTAACCTAAATGCGCCAAAATACATTTTCGGCCGACGGCCGGGCTCCGCTCGGACACGCTGAGAAGCTTAATTAGCGTTCCCCAGACCTCCTAAATAGATTTATAGGGTAGGGAAAGGAAATGGGAGGGAAAGCTCGCGATGCGAAGGAGGAAGTGTATGTTAAAAGCCTGGGCAAGCCACTCTGTAATGTGCAGTGCGCTGACTTTGGCGCATATGACGACTTTCTGTCCATAGACAAGTTCATACGATGAGCTCTGATGATGTGATGACAACGGTTGATTACTTGAGCGTCTTCCAAGTTAACCAAGTTCGTGAACATTATTAGCTCCAGCGTTGCGCGGCGTAATGACGTCAGTTGGCTGTTGCGGCGGCAGAAGCTGACGCTGATGATGCGATAAATGCACTGATGGCTGATTGGCTGCGTCCACATGTAAGATGTTATCAGCAACAGCAGAAATGTGTCGACTTGCTAGCAGAATTTCTCCATTCATTCTTGGCTTATCTTGCAGCATATCATATCAACGAGATAGTGAGTGTTACAAAGAACCTCGCCGTCACTTTTCCTGTTCGTCGTACCAGTGGTAGACCTCTAAAAGTCCTCGATCAAACTATACATACGGTGAATTGACGTCACAGTAATCTCGAATTACCGGGGGGGATTTTCCCCACAGCGGTTGTGGACCCCCATGATCTCCATCCATGCTGTGGCCACTTGTTGGGCATGATGTCGTACTGTGCGAAGATATGTCACGTTATTTAAATGAAACTGAATCAATACAGAAGCTTAGTGCTAGTGCCAGCGATATCAAACTAACACGACTTAGTGTTTACATTTCCTTGCCCCACATCATGGCGGCCAGAACAGCTAGCATAGATAGGAATGAAGAATGCACGTCACTGTCACCCTGTGTTTAGCTACAAGCCTGACTTAGCTTAACGTACACTTTCTATCCACATTGTTACTCTTTTTATTCGCCTCGAATGTAGGCGTATTTGAGGCGAATCATGGAAATACTCTATGGACTCAAAGAACACCCTTCACGCGTTCGGATATAACTCCGCCGAAAGTGAACCGATTTGGATGAAATTTGGAACACATATATGTAATATCTGTTTATAATTATTATTCTATATGTGGCACAGACCACAACCACGCCCACTGACTATCAAAAGTTGTGGTACGGACTGAAGTGACGAAAGGTTGGCCACTGCGTGCCACAATTCCTGGCATCAAGCGCTGCCAAATTTTTGTGGAACTAGTGTTTCACTCAGAATAAACAGCGCTTAGTTACAAGAGTCAGCACAAGCGGCAGAGTCGATCAGCGCTGACGAGATCTTTCTTTGCATATAGCAGTTTTCATTTTTTTTTCATTTACGATGAATTTGCATTCGTATGTCAGTCCGATTGCAAATGCATTCCGCTACGCCCACGCATGGTCTGTATTATTGCCGTGACTAGCGACAAATTTTGCTTGATGAGTAAATTGTGTTGAAATTTAGCGAAGTACAGTGTACGTAGGGCCCAATATCCTGCACACGTGATTCGGCGTTGGCATGTGAGCGACGGAATTCAGCGGCAGCAGCAGCAACATCAGTGATGTCATCGATTGAGTTGACGTGCTCAGAGCGCCGAAGCATCATGCCCAGTCATCAGCTGATAACTGACGTACTAGTACGGCCACAGATGCCGTCGCAATCAATCTCCCTCTCTCCCTGCCTCCCTCTCCAACTCATCCTTTATCCTTCCTCCTCCGGCCCTCGCATCCCTGCTGTCGCCCCGGCAATCTCTCGAGACGGATACGATATCCATTACATCGACAC
>Ga0209780_1000127_pt1 | contig 34384 bp, 29 predicted proteins | sample WorMetexBAHAMAS2_FD_187384 | JGI IMG/M metagenome (GOLD analysis project Ga0209780, IMG submission 187384) | Marine gutless worms symbiont microbial communities from Max Planck institute for Marine Microbiology, Germany - Inanidrilus exumae... | ecosystem: Host-associated > Annelida > Digestive...
AGACCGGCGCGATCGATGGCGAACCGCACCGGCAGGTTCTGGATCGACACGTCATGGACGAGCTGATCGTAGGCCCGTTGCAGGAAGGTGGAGTAGATGGCCGCGAACGGCTTCAGGCCTTCGGCCGCCAAGCCGGCGGCGAAGGTCACGGCGTGCTGTTCGGCGATACCCACGTCGAAGGTCCGGTCCGGGAACCGGGCCTGGAACCGGTCGAGACCGGTACCCGCCGGCATCGCGGCCGTGATGGCGACGACGCGATCGTCCTTTTCCGCTTCGCGGATCAGCAACTCGGCGAACACGTTGGTGTAGGTCGGCACGATGGACGAGGATTTCACCTGTTCGCCGGTCACCACATCGAACTTGCCGACGCCGTGGTACTTGTCGGCCGACTCCTCCGCTGGCTGATAGCCGTGTCCCTTGTGCGTCACCACGTGCAGGAGCACCGGTCCCGGTTCGCGGTCGTCGCGCAGGTTCTTCAGCACCGGCAACAGGTGGTCCAGGTTATGGCCGTCCACCGGGCCCACGTAATAGAAGCCCATCTCCTCGAACAGCGTTCCGCCGGTGACCAGGCCGCGGGCGTATTCCTCGGCCTTCCTCGCCGCCTTGCTGAGGCTGCGGGGGAACTTATCGGCCACCTCGGCCGCGAAATGGCGGATCGACCGGAATGGCCGTGAAGAGATCACCCGCGACAGATAGGCACTCATCGCCCCCACGGCCGGGGCGATGGACATGTCGTTGTCGTTGAGGATCACGATCAGCCGCGAATCCATCGAGCCGGCGTTGTTCATCGCCTCGTAGGCCATGCCGGCACTCATCGAGCCGTCGCCGATGACGGCCATAACGTGGTTGTCCTGGTTGCGGAAATCGCGTGCCACGGCCATTCCCAGGCCGGCGGAGATGGACGTGGAGCTATGTGCCGCGCCGAACGGGTCGTAGATGCTCTCCGATCGCTTGGTGAAGCCGGACAGGCCGCCCCCCTGGCGCAGCGTCGACATGCGGTCGCGGCGACCGGTCAGGATCTTGTGCGGATAGGCCTGATGGCCCACGTCCCAGATCAGCCGGTCACGAGGCGTGTCGAACACGTAGTGCAACGCGACGGTCAACTCCACCACGCCAAGGCTAGCGCCCAGGTGGCCACCGGTAATCGAAACGACGCGGACCGTTTCCCGGCGCAGCTCATCCGCCAAACGCTGTAGATCGTCTTCTGGTAGCTGACGCAGGTCGGCCGGATCGTTGATACGGTGGAGCAACGACGTGGTGATGCCCGATGCGGTCAATTCAGTTCTCCTTGCCTCGGCCCTGATCGCCGTCCGGTGGGTTTTCCCCTCTCCAGCGTGTCAGCGTCGGCTTTGGGGGTAGTCGGCTCAGTGCTTCCGGTCAACCACGAACCGTGCGAGCGCACGCAGAGGGTCGGCCTTTTCCGAAAAGATTTCAAGATGCTGCACCGCCTGATCGGCCAGCATCAGCGACTGCTCGCGGGCTCGTTCGGCACCCAATAGCGATACGAACGTGGCTTTCCCGGCTTCGGCGTCCTTGCCCGTGGCCTTGCCCACTTCCTCCGACGTGCCCTCCACGTCGAGCAGGTCGTCGACGATCTGAAACGCCAGCCCCAGGTCATGGGCATAGGCGCGCAGACTCTGGCGCGCCGAATCGGCGGCCTTTCCCAACACCGCACCGGCATCACAGGCGACGGCGATCAGCGCCCCCGTCTTCATTCGTTGCAGGCGGGTGACCTCGGCGACGCGCAGGGAGTTATGCTCGGCCACCAAGTCCAGCATCTGCCCGCCGACCATCCCCTCGGCGCCGGCGGCGCAGGCCAGTTCCAAGACCAGGTCACTGCGGACCCTCGGGTCCGGATGCGTGGCCGGATCAGCCACCACCTCGAACGCCTTGGTCAACAGGGCGTCACCGGCCAGAATCGCCGTCGCCTCGTCGAACTTCATGTGACAGGTGGGCAGGCCCCGCCGCAGGGCATCGTCATCCATCGCCGGCAGGTCGTCGTGGACCAACGAATAACAGTGCACCATCTCGATCGCGGCCGCCACACGCAGGGCGAATTCCGACGTGACCCCGAAAAGATCGGCGCTGGACGATACCAGAAACGGCCGGATTCGCTTGCCGGCGGTCAGGCTTGCATAGCGCATGGCTTCGATCAGCCGGGCTTCCGGGTCGTCGCGCATCGGCAGGAGGCCGTCCAGCGTTTCGTTGACGGCGCGCGCGTTGTCCGCCAGGGCCGAAGTAATGTCGTACACTCGGGTGTCCTTAGCCCAGATCCGTGGGCTCCGCGCCGACGTTGCCGTCGGGCCCGAGGACGACCTTTTCCAGCCGCGTTCGCGCCTGCTGCAACCGCGCCTCGCAGTGGCGCTTCAGCGCGGCGCCGCGTTCATAAGCCTCGATCGCCTCGTCCAACTTGCCGGTGCCGGATTCGAGCCGGCGAACGATGGCTTCCAGTTCGGCGAGCGCATCTTCGAAGCTTAGCGCGGCAATATCCTGCGGTGTCGCGGCGGCCGCCATGCGGAATCCCCCTGAAAAAACGCCGGCGAGCATAGGCACGTTGCGCGAACAGGGCAAGAAACGTGGCCGTGAGGCGAATACCCAGTCGCCGATAGTGTCGCTTAACGGTCTGCTAGCCGTCGGCCAGCCGGCTGCTAATGCCCCATCAGGGCGCGCACGTGGGCGCCAACGCTGGAGGCCAGAGCCTGCAGGTCGTAGCCACCTTCCAGGGTGGATACAACGCGACCGTCACAGCACTCGTCCGCAACCTCCATCAGCTTTTGCGTGACCCAACCGAAGTCCTCGGTTTGCACGCGGAGCTGCGCCAGCGGATCGCGCACATGGGTGTCGAACCCGGCGGAGATCAGCAGCAGATCGGGATGGAAGGTGCGCAGCGACGGCAGGATATGGTCGTCGTAGGCACGGCGGAACTCTTCGGATCCCGATCCCTGGCGTAGCTGCACATTGCATATGTTGTTGAAGACGCCTGTTTCGTGCTCCATCCCGGTTCCGGGATAGCAGGGCCACTGGTGGCTTGAGCCGTAGAACAGGTCGCGGTAGCGGAAGAAGTAGTTCTGCGTGCCGTTGCCGTGGTGGACATCGAAGTCCACCACCGCCACGCGCTCCAAGTTGTGAATCTGCCTGGCGTGTTCGGCCGCGATCGCGACGTTGTTGAACAGGCAGAACCCCATGGCCTGCGAGATCTCGGCGTGATGTCCGGGGGGTCGCACGGCACAGAACGCATTGTCGGCTTCGCCGGACATCACGGAATCCACCGCGGCGCACAGCCCTCCGACGGCCCGCAGCGCCGCGTCCCCGGAAGCCGGGTTCATGGAGGTATCGGGGTCCAGCCGAACGAGGCCGTGTTTTGGGACGTTCTCGAAGATCGCCTCCACATAGAAGGCCTGATGGACCCGCTCGATCTCCTTGACCGAGCCTTCAGGCGCCTCGCGCCGCTCCAGGTCCTTATACGCCTCGCCACCAAGCTCCTTGAGGATCGCCTCAAGGCGGGCCGGGCACTCCGGGTGCCACGCGTCCATCTCGTGCTCGAGACAGACGGGATGAGTGTAGAGCAATGTTGTCACAGCGAATTCATCACAACCGTTGTTATCATTGATCTTTGGGCGGCCATGCGCCGACGCCACGCCTCCCCCGGCGCATATTGCGAAATCGTGGTGCGGTTGCCAAACCTATTCGGCGGCACTGGACGGCCGATGCACGGCGATGAAGTTACCCACCGCATGCCGAACGACAGCGTCCACATCGGCCGCGTCCGTAGGCTGGCGCAGCCCCAAGAGATTGCGCAGGAACAGATCGCCCCGAACCATGGCGAAGAATTGGCCGGCGGCAAGCTGCGAATCGGGAACCCGGAGCACCCCGGATTCGTCCAGCCGTCCTAGAAACTCCGCCAACGCCAGCGTCGCCCGCTTCGGACCGGAGTCGTAGAATACCCGCGCCAGCTCCGGGAACCGGCCGCTTTCCGCCATCACCACACGGAATCGCGCCACCGCCTCAGGCGACAGCACGATGGTCAGGAACCGACGGGCGATGGCCTCCAGAGCTTCACCGGGGTCGCCCACCGGAGCGCCCGGTCGCGGAATCATATCGGCGATGGAATCACTGCGCGCCTGCACGATGGCCCCGAACAGCGCCGCCTTGCCGCCGAAATGGGCATAGACGGTTTGCTTTGAGACACCTGCCTGTTTGGCGATCGCGTCCATGCTGGCGGAGCCGTAGCCACGCGCGAGAAACACCTGGGTTGCCGCCTCCAGGATGACATCTCGCTTGCTTGCCATTCCTCCGTCAGCGTCGTGGATCGTCGCGGTAGCGCGCGTCGCCGCGCGAGAAATGCCCATGCGTGGTTCCGTTTCCGTACCGCCCACCGGTCCTGTTTCTGCCGTCTTCTGTGCGCGCCGCCTGTTCGCTCGGCCCCGATGATCACGGCGATTGCGGCGCGCGTTGGTCCGGCCTAGATTGTCATCCTAGAATGGACTGGACCGTCCAGTCCAGACGACACCGCCACGTGCGGATCGTGCGGGTCGACAGGCGCTCGCAGGCGAACGACAGGCAATGATGGCAGTAAGAGCTCATGCCGCGCCATGCCGACGGAGCGCGGCCCGACCACGGCCGATTGCGGTTCTCGTAGCGGCTGTCCTGACCGCATTGGCCTCGTCCCCGGCGACGGCCCAGCAGCGGGCGGCCCTGGTCGGTGTCGACACGGTCCGTGAGGAACCCCTGCACCAGACGGTCCCGGTCATCGGCCGCTTGGTGGCCCGCCAATCGGGCGTGGTCGCGGCGCGCATCGGCGGCGCTGTTGCCGAAATGCGCGTCGAGGTGGGCGATCGGGTTGCCCGCGACGACGTGGTCGCCGTTCTGGTCAACGATCGCCTCGCCGCGGCACGCGATCTTCGGGCCGCCGAGCGAACGGTGGCCGAGGCGGAGTTGGAAACCGCCCGCGCCGAGGTGGCGCTGCGCCGGCAGGAACTGAAGCGGCTGGATGGCTTGAAGGCCTCGGCGGCGTTCAGCCAGGGCCGCTACGAGGACAAGCGCCAGGAAGTAGTGATGGCGCAGAGCGAGGTGGCCGAAGCGTCGGCCGCCCTGGTCAGTGCCCAGGCCGAGCTGATGCTGGCCGAGATCGACCTCTACAACGCCGATATCCGAGCTCCCTATCCCGGCGTGGTCAGCCGCCGACACACGGAGGTGGGCGCCTACGTGGCCGTAGGCGATCCGGTTATCGATCTGGTGGACGACCAGCACCTGGAAATAGAGGCGGACGTTCCGTCGGACCGCACCGCCGGATTGGTACCGGCAACGCCGGTGACGGTGGAGGTGGACGGTGAAACCCTGCGAGCCAGGGTTCGCGCGGTTGTTCCCGAAGAAAACGCCTTGACCCGCACGCGGACCGTTCGGTTCGAGCCGGCATTCGACGCCACGGTGGGATTGGCCGCGAACCAGAGCGTGGTGGTCAACGTGCCGGCGGGCGAGCAACGCACGGTGGTGTCCGTCCACAAGGACGCGGTGATCAATCGCCAGGGAAAGACGCTGGTGTTCCTGGTAGTGGACGGCGCCGCGCAGATCCGCCCAGTCAGCCTGGGCGAAGCCGTGGGTACACGGTTCGAGGTTCTGGACGGCCTGCAGCCCGGTGACGTGGCCGTTGTTCGGGGCAATGAACGCCTGCGTCCGGGCCAGGCGGTCCGCACGCCCGAGGGCCTTCCCGGATGAACCTGATCCGCACGTCCATCGATCGGCCGATCGCGGTCATCGCCGCGGTGCTGATGGTGGTGATGTTCGGCCTGGTCGCCCTGCAGACGATCCCCATTCAGCTCACGCCCGACGTCGAGCGGCCGGTGATCAGCATCCGCACCATCTGGCCAGGCGCCGCGCCTGCGGAAGTGGAGCGGGAAATCGTCAATCGGCAGGAAGAGGTGCTGCGCGGCCTCGAGGGCATGGAGGAAATGAGCTCCAGCTCCGAGGACGGCCGGGCCACCGTGACCCTCGAGTTCGCCATCGACCAGGACATGGACAAGGCGCTGCTGCTGGTGGCCAATCGTCTGGACCGGGTGTCCGACTATCCGGAAGAAGCCGACGAACCAACGCTGGATACCTCGGGCAGCGAGGATCGGCCCATCGCGTGGTTCATCCTCAAGCGCGAACCCGGAAACACCCGGCCCATTCACACCTTCGGCGACTTCACTGAGGACGTCATCCAGGACCGCCTGGAACGCGTCGCCGGCGTCACCCGAGTCAATGTCTACGGCGGCAGCGAACGAGAACTGCAGGTGATCGTCGATCCGGGGCGCATGGCCCGCTACGGGCTGACCGTGCCGCAGGTGGTGGATGCCCTGCGCCGCGCCAACGTGTCCGTTTCCGCCGGCGACGTGGAGGAAGGCAAGCGGCGCTACGTGGTGCGCAGCGAAGGCGAGTTCACCGAGCCCGCGCAGGTTCGCTCCGTGCTGTTGCGGACCCTCTCGGATCCGGCCAGCGGCCGCATTGCGCGCGTCACCGTAGGCGACATCGCCGATGTGCGCTTCGGCTACAAGGAACCCACGGCGTCGATCCGGCATCTCGGCGAGCCGGCCATCGCCTTCAATGCCGTTCGCGAAACCGGTGCCAACGTAATCGAGACCATGGAAGGAATCCGCGAGGCGGTGGCGGAACTGAAGGCCGGTGTCCTTCCACGCGCCGGCCTGACGCTGAACCAGGTCTATGACGAAACCACCTACATCAATTCCGCCATCGACCTAGTGAACCAGAACATCTACGTGGGCGGTACGTTGGCGGCGATGATTCTGATTCTGTTCCTACGGTCCGGCCCCGCGACACTGGTGGTGGCACTCGCCATCCCCGTCTCGGTGATCGGCGCGTTCGTCGCCATGGCGGCCATGGGCCGGTCCATAAACGTGGTCTCGCTGGCCGGAATTGCCTTCGCCGTGGGCATGGTGGTCGACGCGGCCATCGTCGTGCTGGAGAACATCTTCCGCCTGCGGCAACAGGGGCGCCCCATAGCCGAGGCCGCGTATCTGGGTGCCCAGCAGGTTTGGGGTGCGGTGCTGGTGTCGGCGCTGACCACGGTGATGGTGTTTATCCCGATCCTGACCCTGAAGCTGGAAGTGGGCCAATTGTTCCGCGACATCGCCGTGGCGATCTCGGTTGCCGTGCTCCTATCGCTGGTGGTGGCGATCACGGTGATCCCGGCATTGTCCAACTGGTTGCTGCGCGGCCCCATCGACACCCGCAAGCCGGTCCGCCTACCGGGAATCGACGGCTTCGCGCGAACGTTCGTAAGCTCCGCCGTGGGTTGGACGCACCGCGTCGTGGGTCACCGGCTGCTGGCACTGACCGTCGTGGCGATCATCTGCGGCGCAGGCGGGATGGCGACGTGGCTGTTCCTGCCGAAGCTTGAATACCTGCCGGAGGGGAACCGCAATCTGGTGCTGGGCATCGTGCTGCCGCCGCCGGGCTATAACCTGGACACCACGTCCACCATTGCCAAGGAAGTGGAAGCAGCGGTACGGCCCCTGTGGGCAAGCGTGACCGGACCAGAGGCCGAACCGGGCGGTCCGCCGAAGATCAAGAACTTCTTCTTCGTCGCCACGCGGGCGACCACCTTCGTCGGCGCCCAGTCGGTGGAACCGGAACGCGTCGCCGAGCTCATCCCCGTGCTCAACAAGCCGGTGTTCAAGGAGCCCGGCACCTTCGGCTTCATCTCCCAACCGTCGCTGTTTGGCCGGGCGCTCGGCGGTGGCCGGTCCATCGACGTCAACGTCTCGGGACCGGACCTCGAGGAGATCCTGGGCATCGCCGTCCGTGGCGCCGGGCTGATCACCCAGGCCATGCCGTTGAACGCCGGCAACCAACTTCGCCCCCGCCCCGGCCTGGAGCTGGGCTCGCCGGAAGTGCGGGTCTATCCCGATCCGCTCCGCTTGGCGGATAACGGCCTGACCGTCCGCGACTTCGGCGAAACGGTGGACGCCTTCAATGACGGCCTGCGCATTGCGGAGATCACCGTCGACGGTAAGCGGATCGACCTGACGCTGATGGGGCCCGTGCGCGGCATCCAGGAAACGCAGGGCATCGCCAACCTTCCGGTGGTGGTGAGTTCCGGCGACATTCTGCCGGTCAACTCGCTGGCAACAGTCGAGGTGACCGCTGGCCCGACGGAAATCCGCCACCTGGAACGCGAACGCACGGTCACGTTGGAGGTGAGGCCGGCCCCGCAGATCCCGCTGGAGGCAGCGATGGAGACGCTGACCGCGGAGGTCCTCGAACCGTTGGCCGAAGACGGGTTGCCGCCCGGCGTGTCCCTCGACCTCGCCGGCACCGCCGACAAGCTGACCCAGACGTGGGACGCCATGTTGCTGCAACTGGCCCTGGCGGTGGCCATCGTCTACCTGGTGATGGCGGTGCTGTTCGAGAGCTTTGTGTTCCCGCTGATCATCATGCTGGCGGTACCGCTGGCCACCGCCGGCGGAATCGGCGGTTTGGCGATCCTCAACCTCTGGACCTTTCAACCGCTGGACATGCTGACGTTGCTGGGCTTCGTGATCCTGATCGGTATCGTCGTCAACAACGCTATCCTGCTGGTCCATCAGACGCTGTACCACGCCCGCCACGAGGGTATGGGCATCGAGGAGGCCATCGTCGCCGCCACGCGGAGCCGCATTCGCCCGATCTTCATGTCGACCCTGACCAGCGTGTTCGGGATGCTGCCCCTGGTGGTGTTCCCCGGCGCCGGTTCGGAGCTGTATCGGGGCCTCGGCTCGGTGGTGGTTGGCGGCCTGGCGCTGTCGGCGGTGCTGACCCTGGCGATCATTCCGCCGCTGCTGACTTTGGTAGCCCGTGTGGTCGAGGTGGGTGCCAAACCGGCCACAGCCGTAGCCGGCCGCGGGGCGGCCGAGTGAACGGCGGCGCCATTCCCGATTCAACCGACGTCCTGATCATCGGCGCCGGGATCGCCGGCCTCTCGGCGGCCCACGCATTGGCTACGGGAGATCGGCGACACCGCGTGGTTGTCATCGAACGGGAGGACCAGCCGGGCTATCACGCCACAGGCCGGTCTGCCGCGCTGTTCACCGAGGCCTATGGCCATCCCGTCATCCGCGCGCTCAGCCGCGCCAGCCGCGGCTTCCTCGCCAGCCCGCCGGACGGGTTTATCGACAACCCCCTGCTGACCCCGTGCGGCGTGCTGCATGTGGGCCGCGCCGACCAGCGGGAGGCAGTGGAACGGCTGTTCGTCGAATGTCAGGCGTTCGTCAAGGCGCTGGATTATCTGGATGAATCCACGGCGCGCTCACTCCAGCCCGTACTGCGGCCTGGCTTTGCCTCGGCAGCGGTCTACGAGCCCGACGCTTTGGATATGGACGTGGACGGGCTGTTGCAGGGCTATGCGCGCGGCCTGCGAACGGCCGGCGGCAGCCTTGTCACCGGCGCCCCGGTAACGGCCATCGAGCGACAGGGCGACCACTGGCGGGTGGAGACGCCACGCGGCACAATTCGCGCCGATGCAGTGGTCAATGCCGCAGGCGCCTGGGCCGACCACGCGGCCTCTCTGGCCGGCGCACGGCCCTTGGGACTACAGCCGCTGCGGCGCACCGCGATCCTGTTCGACGCACCGGCGGAAGCCGAGCCAAGCCGCTGGCCAATGACCCTGGACGTGGACGAGACGTTCTACTTCAAGCCCGAGGCCGGGCGCTTGCTGGCGTCGCCGGCCGACGAAACGCCGGTCCCGCCGGGCGACGTTCAGGCGGAAGAGTGGGACGTGGCGGTGGCCGCCGACCGGGTCCAGGCCGCGACCACGCTGACTATTCAATCCATTACCCACCGGTGGGCCGGGTTGCGCACCTTCGCGCCAGACCGTGTGCCGGTCGTCGGCGCCGATCCGGACCTACCAAGCTTCTATTGGCTGGCCGGCCAGGGCGGCTACGGAATCATGACCGCGCCGGCAATGGCACGGGTGGCGGCTACCGTGGTCGGCGGTGATCCTTTGCCCGGCGATCTCGCCGATCATGGCGTGACATTGGAGGCGCTGAGCCCGGCGCGGTTCAGCTGCACTTAGGTCCTTCTCGCTACTACGCCGCGGCGACGCATTCGGCCGGATTGCCGCCGAACATGTGCAGCCGTCCGGCCTCCAGGTCGAACACCACGTCCCGGTCGGCCAGCGGGATGATCGGCACCGAGTTGGATTGCGCGCCAAAGGCGGTGAGGTACTCGGTGAACGGCATTCCCAGGTGGCTCATGTCGTACGCCTTGCGGATCTCGCCGATGCGATCGCGAAGTGCTCGCTGGACCTCCTCATCAGGCAGCCGTTCGTCGGCCACCTGAGCGATGATCAGCTTCAGCACCTCGAGATTCTGTGCACCGAGCCCCCGGTACCAGCGGGTGTATCGGTCCGCCAGACGGTCGATCCGCTCCAGGACACGGCCGGCCACATCGGCTGCCACCTTCTCCCGGCCGAGAATCCACCGCATGCGCCGCAGCGGGTTGGACAGGTGCTGGGTGCCCATGTTGACGGATCGGATCATCGCCGAGCCGTAGCGGGCGAACTCGTCGTAGACCCAGCCCACGGCCGGCGACGTGAACGGCACCAGTTCATAGTACCGATGCACCAGCGCCCCTTCCGCCCCTTCCCGCGGCGCGTCGCCCACGTACCGCCGTCGCGAGGCCGTCCCCGGATACATAACCAGGCGATTGAGCAGGTTCAGCGGCCGCATGGAGCCACTCAGCAGGTCGGTATCGTCCAGGAAGGCGATGTTCTCCGCCATCTCGCTCATGGTCAGGTCCGGGTCGAACATGATGAAGTTGGCGTTGAAGCGGATATCGAGACGTTGCAGCACAGCCAACGCCTCACGGGTGCGAGTGAGCTGGATGCCCTTGGCGAACCGGTCGAGGACGGTTTGCGAACCCGACTCGACCCCGAGGCCCACGAAGGACAGGCCGACGCTCTTGAGCTCGCGGAACAGCGCCTCGTCCACGGAGTCCACCCGGCAGGAAATGGCGAACCGGACATCCAGGCGCCGCCGGCGCATTTCCTCGACGAACGCGTACATGCGCTCACGGCCCTTGCCGCCCGGGCCGATGAAGTTGTCGTCGATGAAATCGAAGTAGTCCACGCCGTGGACGTTCTTGATCGCCTCCAGTTCATCGACGATCCGCGGCGCCGATCGACCGCGCCAGGTCTTGGTGCCCTTGCCGAAAAAACTGGGAACGGCACAGAACTCGCACCGGCCCCAGCAGCCCCGACTGGACTCGATCTGCGCGATGGGCCGCTCGAAGTACACCAGATTCAGGTCCTTGAACGGCAGCGGTCGATCAAAGGAGTCGAAAGTCTTCTGCAGGAAGTCCCGCGACGGGAACGGCAGGGCGTCGAGGTCGGCCAGCTCACGACGTGGGTTGACCACGGGTTTGCCGTCGGCGTTTCGGGCCGCGAGCCCTGCGAGGCCGTGCCAGTCCTGTCCCGCCGTCACCGCCTTTGCCAAGCCGAGCAAAGTCTGTTCCGCCTCGCCGATGCACAGGGAATCCAGGCCCGGCGCCTGATCCAGGATGTCCTCGGCGAAGTGAGTGGCGGTGTGGCCGCCGCCGGTAATGTGGCCGGCGTAACCCAGGCGACGCAGCTCTTCGATCAGCGCCAGGCCGCCCTCCAGATCGGCGGTAGCGAAGGAGAGCGCCACGCCGATCAGGTCCGGTTCGCTGGCCACCAATTGAGCGGCCAGCGCGCCGACGGCGATCCGTTCCACCTTTGCGTGGCGGACATCGACCCGGAAGCCCTCCTGCCGCAGAACCGCCGCCAGCAGCGACAGTCCCAGCGGTTCCACCCCCTGGTCCATGTCAGTGAGGATCTCCTTGGTCGGTTCCAGGCTCGACCTGAGCGGCGGAATGACCAGTGAAACCTGGCGAGGATCGCCCACTGCCGCCTCCTATTGCACGACCACGTCGGGGGTGGACTTCAACATCAGCCGGATCAGCACCTGATGGTCCGGCAGCCACGGCCCCAACCCCTCCTTGAGCGCGCCCTTGAACGGGTTGTCCGGATCGTCCGTGAGCTCGAACTTGGTCGTCGCCTCGTCCAGCTCCTCCTTGGAGAAGAACACCGTGACGTCCGCCGCCGGCGTCTCGGCCAGCGCCGAGAAGCCGTTGCACCGGCGCACGTCCTTGCCGCACAGATGACCGTGCCGATACTGGCTGAGCGCCCGACAACCGCCGCCGCACATGAACCGCACGCCACACGAGGAGCAACCGTCGAAGTCCTCCAGAATGTTCTCGCGCAGGATCTGGAAGTGCTCGCCGTTGCGCCACACATCGTCGAAGTCGCCATTGCGGATGTTGCCCATGGCCAAATCGGGAAGCGCCGGGCACGGCGTGATGTTGCCGTTGGCTGTGAGCCCGAAGGATCGCTGACCGACGCCGCACAGACTGTTCTTGGCATAGCGGAGGTACAGCTCGGGATCGAGGGTTTCGTCCACCATCAGCCGCGAGGGCTTGAGGATGTAGTAGCGCCAGGCGTCCTCCTTGCACACGTCGGCACCCCAGCCCAGGTGGATCTGGTCCGCGTACATGAGGATGGCGTGGCCCATGAACTTCCAGATCGCCACTTCCTGCTCAGGCGTCGGCGCCAAGTCCTGGTACTCCCGCCCCTGCCCCATGTAGTCGAGGCTGCCGACGCGGAATCCGTGGCAGCCGATGTCGATGGCGCGTTCCACCATCTGCCGCATCTGCGGGAAGTTGTATTGGTTGATCACCGACTGCCAGCAGGCCTTGATGCCGGTGTCGATAAGATTGCGGAGCCCCGCCAGCGACTTCTCGAATGATCCCTCCACCAAGGTCATCCGATCATGGGTCTCCGCATCGGCACCCAGCATGGTGATCCGCGCGTAGGAGAGTCCTGCGTCCTTCAGCTTCGCCGCCAGCCGCTTGTCGATCAGCGTTCCGTTGGAGAACATCTCGCAGAGGATGCCCTGCTCGCGGGCGTGCCGGATCCACGGCACCAGCTTTTTGTGCGCACTGGTGGGTTCGCCACCGGTGAACACGATGACCGATGTACCGGCCTTCTTCATGGTGTCGATGGCTTGCAGGCCCTCCTCAAGGGACAACTCGTCCTTGCGGCCGCGCCCGGCTTCGTCGTAGCACATCAGGCACTTGAGGTTGCAGCCCTTGGTGACCTCCCAATAGCAAAGGCCCGGCCGGTATTCGAAGCCGATGGTGCGCTTGTTCTGTTCCGCCAGGGTGCGCCAATAGCCTTGGATCTGCGCCTTCAGGTCGCCGGTCTGCACGAAACCGGCGTCGTACATGTGGCCGAGGAACTTGCGTACGTTCTCTTCCACCAGGTCCCGCGGGATCAGTCCACCGGCGTACTCGGCGACGGCGTCTTCGACGATCTCCGCCACGGAACGCTTGCCGTTGACCTGCGCCAGAACCTTCTGTCCGAGGCGGTTGATATAACGGCCCGCCATGCGGGTCTGATCGAACAGGTAGTATTTCTCGCCGTCCTGCCAGAAGGCGACGCCGGGACGCAGGGCGATCAGGCTGTTGTCTTGAAGCATCGTCGTATTCCTAAAGACTGGAGACCTCGGTTGTCCGGTTTCAGAGCAAACGATCCCATTTCCGGCCGCGAACGGACCGGCTTCGTCCTGGCCCTGACCGCCCGGCTCACCCGCCCCTCCCGGCGAAGACCGGGAAGAGCGGGGCTGGTCCGGGATCGGGGACCGGGACCGATCGAGGGACCGGTGTTGAACTCCGGTGCTAGATACCGCTCGCCGTCGCCGACGATGTCGCCGAGGCCGTGGCCGAGGACGAGTCCGACGCCACCGCGATGAACTCGTCGAGCTGGTTGATGGTCCGGTTGATGGCCGCTGAATCGCCCAGTTCGACCACGTCCTTCAGCTTGCTGAGTTCCACCAGGCCGGCGCGGGAGATGGTCAAGCCGGCCTCGGCCTCCAGTTTCTCGGCAAACTTCTGCGGGTTCTCCGCCAGCTTCTTCAGGGTTGCGGGGTCCTTGGCGATTTCCTTAACGTTATTGATGATCGTCTGCTTGCGCCCATCGATCTCGAACTTCCTGAGCCCAAGCTCCATCAGGGTATCGCTGGCGCTCAGTGTCGGCCGCTGTGCCATGGTTTGCTCTCCCCTTTTTGGCAATAAAACGTCACACGAAAAGAACGCATGACGCGCAGTTTCAGAAAACGACAGACCATTCCTTGACGTGGTTGAGCACCCCATTTCCTCCCCAAATAATTATTATGCAAAAGCTATCACAAAATCCATATCTACAACAGGGTTTTTAGATGACGTTTGCGTTTTTTGTCTTTATTTACAATCGATCGCAAGTACAAGGCAAAAATATGTTAAATACGGCAAAATAGAGACATTCGCCGCAACGGAAAGCACGTGGCGTGCTTGGACCCATATGGGTGTACCGCGGCGCCGGGCCATTGCCGATACTGCCCGCACCGCGTCGTGAGGACGTGGACAAAACGGAGATCGTTTCGGAACGCCGGCATGGTGGCCCAACCCGACCACGAGCGGCTGCCGCGATCGGTTCGCGGATGGCTCATTACCGGCCCGGTCCTCGCTTGAGGGCCGGGACGAATAGAGCCTGTTTTTCTGCCGACCGATCGATAAGGAGTGTTTCAGCCATGTCGGCCCAGTCACCGTTTACCCAGGCGTTTCCGACGCCGACAGCCTGTTTTTCCGTTTCTGCCACGGCCGACCCCGGCGTCATGCTGCGGGTGCTCGAGGTGTTCGCCAAGCGCGGCCTGGTTCCTAGTCGGTGCTACACAGCACCGTCGTCGGGCCCGCCGGCGCCGGCATTCACATCGACCTGCAAGTGCTGGGGATCGACGTGGGCTTGCGCGAACGTATCGCCGAGACCCTGCGTCAGGTCCCGACCGTGGAGACGGTGCTGACCTCGGAGAAGCGCGCGGCGATGACCGCGTGAGTTCGCCGACCGCTGGTATCAGCGGCCGCGTGTCAGGGAACCGAACAGCCCGCGGAGCAACTCACGGCCCAACTGGCGGCCGATCGTCCGGACGACCGTCTTGGCGAAGGTCTCGCCGATGCCCTGTCGCCGGCGGCGTGGCTTGGAGCGGGAACGCGGCTTCTTGGCCTGGGCCCGGCTTTCCGCTTCCGCCCTCGCCACTTCCTCCGCGCGCCGCTGCAAACGCTCGTACGCGGAGTCGCGATCGACGGCCCGATCGTAAAGACCGGCGACCGGGCTCTCGGCCATGGTCGCGGCGCGTTCGGCGTCGGTGATTGGTCCCATACGCGACGCCGGCGGCCGGATCAGGGTTCGTTCGACGACCCCCGGAACGCCCTTTGCTTGCAGCGTCGATACCAGCGCCTCACCGACTCCAAGCTCGGTTATGACTTTGGCCGCCTCGAACGCCGGGTTTTCGCGGAAGGTCTCGGCCGCCGCACGGACCGCCCGGGCATCCTTGCGGGTGAAGGCGCGAAGAGCATGCTGAACCCGGTTCCCGAGCTGGCCGAGCACTTCCTCGGGCACGTCTTGCGGGTTTTGGGTTACGAAGTAGACACCGACGCCCTTGGACCGGATCAGGCGCACGACCTGCGCCACTTTTTCCACAAGGGTTTTCGGCGCGCCGCTGAAAAGGAGGTGCGCCTCATCGAAAAAGAACACCAACTTCGGTTTCTCCGGATCGCCGATCTCCGGCAGCTCCTCGAACAGCTCGGACAGGAGCCAAAGGAGGAACGTGGAATAGAGACGCGGCGAACGGATCAGCGTCTCTGCCGCCAGAACGTTCACGTACCCGCGGCCATCCCCATCGACCCTCAGGAAATCGTCCAGGGTCAGCGCCGGCTCGCCGAAGAAGTTGTCGCCTCCCTGGCGTTCGAGGGTCAGCAGACGCTTCTGTATGGCACCGACCGACGCTTTGGAAACATGACCATAGGCACTGGTCAGCGACTTGGCATTGTCGCCGACGAAGGTGAGCATGGCGCGCAGATCCTTGAGGTCGAGCAGCAACAACCCCTCATCGTCGGCGACCTCGAAAGCCACCGTCATCACGCCTTCCTGGGTGTCGTTCAGTTCCAACAGCCGGGACAACAGAAACGGTCCCATCTCGGAAATGGTGGTCCGAACGGGATGCCCGTGCTCGCCAAACAGGTCCCAGAACACCGCCGGCGTCGCCGCCATTCGATAGTCGTCGAAGCCGATCTTCTGGGCACGTTCGTCGAGGAACGGCTTCGCCTCGCCCGGCCTGCTGATACCCGCCAGATCGCCTTTCACGTCGGCGACGAACACCGGTACGCCGTGGGCCGCAAGGCCTTCGGCAAGGATCTGCAGCGTCACCGTTTTTCCGGTCCCTGTTGCACCGACGATGAGGCCGTGCCGGTTCGCCCGGTCCAGGCGCAGGTGCTGCGGCGTTTCGCCACCGCCGATGAAGATTGTCGGCTTTCTGTCCACTGACCGTTCCTTCGCCGTTGCCCCCCATACGCCGGCCAACCGGCGTCGAAATCCCGTACCCTCTGCGGCGCGTGGTTGACAAGACCCGACGCTGCGGGCACACGAAAAAGCCGTCTACTGGAGCCGGTGGGGGTAGGACCTAGCCGCATGTTGAGAGACCGGTTTGGCATCTATGGGCTCGGCGTGCTGTTGATGGTCGCCGGCTTCGTCGTCGCGTACCGCTTCGTCGAGCCGGCGCCGCCGTCGCACGTTCGCATGTCCACAGGCAGCCCGACAGGCGCCTACTTCAGGTTCGGCCAGCAGTATCAAGCCATCCTCGACGAACAGGGCGTAACCCTCGACGTCTTGGCGTCCGAAGGGTCGGTGGACAACCTGAGCCGGCTCAAGACGGCCGACGACCCGGTGGACATCGCCTTTGTGCAGGGGGGTACCGGAACCACGGTCCCCCCCGAAGGGCTTACCGCCCTTGGCAGTCTTTATCTCGAGCCGTTCTGGGTTTTCACGCGTAAGAACCGGAAGCTCAAAAGGCTTGCCGATCTTGCCGGGCGTAAGATCGCGGTGGGCGGCAACGGCAGTGGCACACGGCTGTTGGCGGTTCAGCTGCTGGCGGAGGACGGCGTCGGACCGGACGACGCGGAGTTGTTGCCCCTGAGCGTGGTCGAGGGGCACGAAGCGTTGGGGGCCCGCAACATCGATGCGGTGATGGCCGTGGGCTCGCCGTCCGCCACGTCAATTCGCGCGATGCTCGATGACGATAGGCTGCGGGTCATGAGCTTCGACCGCGCCGACGCCTACGCGCTCCGCAACCGGTTTCTTTCGGTCGTCCGGCTGCCACGGGGATCGGTAGACCTGGCCGCCGATGTGCCCGCGACCGACGTCGCCCTGATCGCCCCGGCGGCAACGCTGGTCGCCCGTGACGACCTGCATCCGGCTCTGGTGACCCTGATCTTACAAGTCGCCACACGAGTCCACGGCGAAGGCGGCTTACTGGAACCGCCCGAAGCGTTCCCGTCGAGCCGCTTCGTGGAATTCGAGCTAAGCCCGGAGGCCGAGCGGTTCTACAAGAGCGGCGTTCCGTTCCTGCAACGGTATCTTCCCTTCTGGGCCGCGGACCTGGTGGACCGGCTGAAGATCATGCTGCTGCCGCTGATCACCCTGGCGCTGCCGCTGGCGCGGATTCTGCCGCCCATGTACCGCTGGAGGGTCCGCTCGCGGATTTATCGCTGGTATCGCGATCTGCTGAGCATCGAGAGTCAGGCGTACACCGTGAACGATCCCAGATCGCGGGCCGGATTGCGGCGGCGGCTGGACGAGATCGACCGCGAGGTTCAACGCCTGTCCGTGCCGCTGTCCTATGCCGATAACGCCTACGCCCTGCGCATGCACATCGGGCTCGTGCGCGACCGTCTAGACAACGGGCCACTTCGGCCTTCCTCGGGAGCCAGTTGACGACCATGGCCCTGCTGCCACGCCTTTCCCGCCTTATCGCCGCGCTCACCGCGGGCTTGGTCGCGGCCTGCGACCAGGGACCCTCCGTCGTCCAAGAGTTCCATCGCGGCGATGTATGGAGCCGGTTGGTCTACGCCAGCACGGATGGTCCTGTGCTGGTGCAGATCCTCGGTTCGCCGTCCGGTTTCGACAAAGTGGCCGCCGACCGTGTCATCGTCGACGCCATGAGCCGCTCGATCAGCCAGCTGATTGTCCGGTTCACGGACGACCCCTCGCTGGCTCCTCGCCCGAGATTCCGGGTGATCCTCGTGTTTGATCCCGAGCTGGGATTCGGTCCCAACCGACTGTGTGAGGGAGACCAGCCACAAGTGGTGCGACGCGACGACCGGATCAATATCACCGCGGTGGCCTGTTCCAACGAAGAGCGGTGGTCGCAGGTCCGCGGCCACGTCCGGACCGTGGACGATCCAAACGACAAGCTGTTCGTGGAACTGATCAAGCAGGTGACGCTGGAACTGCTGCAGCGCTGAAGCACTAGCCGCCGCGGACGGCGTCCCAGTCCTCGTCCGTCAGTTCGGCAGCAAAGTTGAACTGCCCGGCGCCTTGGAGCCATTCGCCGCCGTCGATGGTGATCACGTCGCCGTTGATATAGGCCGACTGGTCGGCGAGCAGAAATGCCACCAGAGCGGTCAGTTCCTCGTGCCGCCCGGTCCGGCCGAGGGGTATGCGCTTCTCCCACGCCTTGGCCAGTTCCTCGTTCGGCACCAACCGCTCCCACGCGCCTTCGGTGGGAAAAGGTCCCGGCGCGATGGCGTTGAGGCGGATGCCCTTCGGTCCCCACTCCACCGCAAGGCTGCGGGTCATGGCCAGCACCGCGGCCTTGCCCATGACCGACGGCACCACATACCCGGAGCCGGTCCAGGCATAGGTGGTGACGATGCTGATCACGTTGCCGGCGCGGCCGGCCTCGATCCATCGCCGCCCGCAGGCAAGGGTTACATAGGCGGTGCCGTGCAGGACGGTGTTGACTACCGCATCCACCGCGCGGTGTGACAGCGTCTCGGTGCGTGCGAGGAAGTTCCCCGCGGCGTTGTTGATCAGCGCATCCAGCGGCCCCTCCTGCCAGATGGCTGCCACCGTCTCCTCCACCGCCTCCGGATCGCGGATGTCCAGCGTCCGCCATTCCACGGTACCGCCAGCGTAGGTGATCTCCGCCGCCGCCTTCTCCAATACGTCGCGACGGCGGCCAACGATGATCGGCACCGCACCCAGCCCGGCGATCCGCTGCGCCATGCTGAGGCCAAGGCCGGTCCCGCCACCGGTGATGAGCACGCGCCTGCCCTTCAGAAGATCGTTCGTGAACATGTCTGGTTTCCGCCCCCACTCACTTATGTCTTTGCCGCCCCACTATACGTCGCGATAACCTCCGCGCTAGGACCGGCCGGCGAAAACGTCCAACGACAAGCCGACGGCCCTGGGAGCACACGTCACGGAGCAGCCTTCATGCTCACGCGCGCCGATACCTATGATGAGGTCTGCCGGCTCATGAGCTGGCAAATCCCCGAACGCTTCAACATGGGGGTGGACGTCTGCGACAAGCACGCCCGCAGCCGCCCCGACGCCGTCGCCCTGATCGTCGAGGACGAGGATGGCCAGACGGTCGAATACACCTTCCGGGCGCTGCAGCAGCTGTCCAACCGGTTGGCCAACGTTCTGGTCGGCAGCGGCCTGGAACGGGGCGACCGGGTGGGCATTCTCATGTCGCAGTCCGTGGAGGCGGCGGTTTCCCACATCGCGGCGTGGAAGGCCGGCCTGATTTCGATCCCCCTGTTCACGCTGTTCGGCGAGGACGCGCTGGAGTTCCGGCTCGCCGACAGCGGTGCGCGGGCGCTGATCACCGACGCAGTGAACCTGCCGAAGGTGGAGGCGATACGGCCACAGCTGCCAGCGTTGGACCTGGTGCTGGCGGTGGGTGCCGATCGGCGCGGCGACACGGCACGGTCCGCCGATTTCTGGTCGGCGGTCGACGCCGCGCGGGACACCTTCGCGCCGGTAGATACGGCGGCCGAGGAACCGGGGCTGATCATCTACACCTCGGGCACGACCGGGAATCCCAAGGGTGCCCTGCATGCCCATCGCTCGCTGCTCGGCCACCTGCCGGCGGTGGAGTTCTTCAACGACCTCTTCCCCGAACCGGGCGACCGTATGTGGACCCCCGCCGACTGGGCCTGGATCGGTGGCCTGATGAACGTGCTGATGTCGTCCTGGCATCACGGGGTGACCGTCGTCGCCCATCGGGCCCGTAAGTTCGATCCTGAGGCGGCACTGGCGCTGATGGCCCGCCACGGCATCCGCAACACCTTCATGCCGCCCACCGCGCTGAGGCTGCTGCGCCAGGCCGAAGCCAGCCATCGCCCGCTACGGCTGCGGGCTGCGGACGCTCACCTGCGCCGGCGAGCCCATGGGTGCCGAGCTTCTGGCATGGAGTCGCGAGTTCCTGGGCATCACGCCCAACGAATACTACGGCCAGACCGAGTGCAATCTGGTGGTCGCCAACTGCGCCCGGCTGATGCCGGTGAAGCCAGGGTCCATGGGCCGGCCAGTCCCCGGCCACGATGTGCGGGTCATCGACGACGACGGCCAGCCGCTTCCGGCCAGCACCGTAGGCCAGATTGCCGTCCGCCGTCCGGACCCGGTGATGATGCTGGAGTACTGGCGCAATCCGGAAGCCACCCGCGCCAAGTTCACCGGCGACTGGCTCAGAACCGGCGACGAGGGCCACACGGACGAAGACGGGTATGTGTGGTTCCTCGGTCGCGACGACGACGTGATCACCTCAGCCGGCTATCGGATCGGTCCCGGCGAGATCGAAGACTGCCTCGGCAAACATCCGGCCGTGGCGCTGGCCGCGGTCGTCGGCGTGCCCGACGCGTTGAGGACGGAAGTGGTGAAAGCGTTCATCCTGCCGCGACCCGGAACCGATGTGACACCGGCCCTGGAGACGGAAATCCGCGACTACGTGAAGACGCGCCTGTCACCGCACGAGTATCCGCGGATCATTGAATTCGTGGAGGATTTGCCGATGACGGCCACCGGCAAGATCAAACGCAAGGAACTACGGCACGGCGGGAGCACGACGCCCGTTGCATGACCCGCGGGCTATTCTTCATGTGCGACCCTGCCGCCTTCCTGCTGGCGGCGGATCGGCGGTGGGTCAGAAGCGGCTGGCGCGGATTTTCTTGATGACGAAGCCTTCCTTGGCGGGGAAGCGCTCCCTGATCAGGGTCCTCGCTTCGGCTTCGTCGCGGGCCACGACGTCACTGATCTGAACGTCCGCCCACTGATCATCGAAGAAGCTGTGGCTCATCTCCTGTTCGACGAGTTCTTTGACTTCCTGATTGTAGATGGCGACTTCGAAGACCCTTTGGCCGCTCTCCGGCAGATGCAACATTCTTGCAGTCCTTGTCGTACTCTTCTTTCGTTCAAGCGCCCACCGATCGCTGATCCATCACCTTGCGTTCGACCACTTGGTCACTGGGCGCCCTCTGACGCCAACGCGTTGATAGATCAGCACTTCGCGGCAGGCACAGCCTCCTCCCTCATTAATATAAGCACAAATATCCCGACAACTCCAACGGGTTTTTGCGCTGCGGTGGAACTAAAAGTGCAATATCGCAACGCACAACTAAAGTATTGCGGCGCAGCATTCGACCAGAAAGGGTTGCCCGCTGATCAGGTTCTGTTGCGGCGGCGCCTTTCACTCGGCGGCCGCCATCGCCGCTCGGTGAGCGGCCACCGAAGCCGCAGGCCGTGATCGGGGTTGCGCCACAACCCCCATCCGAACCACACCGCCGTCACCAGCAGCGGCACTGCGGCAAGGGCCAGCCACGGCGTTGTTTCCGACGCTCGCTCGAGAACGCGCCATCCGACCACGAGGCAACCGCAGACGAATGCCGCAGCGCAGCCAAGGTCGATGAAGCGCAGCACGCGCCCTGCCCTTGCAGCGCGGCGGTTTTGCGGCCTCTCGGGCTCGGCAGACTGGCCTACCAGTCTTGGCATCGCTTCGCGATGGCCAGGTAGCCGCTTGGCGAGTCGATGGCGCGATGGCGGCGGTCTCGAACTTCCACCATCCGATCCACCGCCGGCGACAGTGCCCGACGAACGAGCTCCGTGTAGGCGGTGACGGCACGGCTTTGGTGGTCGACCTCGAGGGCAGGCTTCTCTCTCAGAACGGTCCCCAGGCGGCGGCGGAAGTCACCCAGGTGCTCGCGAAGGGTGTTCTCGTTGATGGCCACATGCTGGTGTTCGTGTTCGAGGACCTCCGCGTAGACACACGAGCCTGGCCGGTACTTACGCGCCACATAGACGGTGGTCTGTGGATAGCCGATACGAACCTCGACCCGGGTCGGCCACACGCAGACGCTGCCGCGACCCAGCGGGCGGTAGGCCACCTCCGTCTCATAGCTGACCCTGAGGTCGCCGCTGGTTAGGCCGATGGTCGGTAGTCCGGATGGATGTGACGGTGCGCCGGTAGCCACCGACAGCGAGGTCAGCTCCGAGCGACTGCGGATGTTGTCATAGGCCACCGTCCCGCGTTCGACCTCAATGACCACGGCAGGCGGTCTGGGCGGCGTATCACAGGTCGCGGCCGAAGCCGTCGCCGAAGCCGCCATCGCGCCGAGCCACCACAGGACGCCGGCAATGGGCGCCAAGCGCCCGAAGGTCCACGCGCCACCAATGAACATGGGTAGCCGTCACCTAAGCCGGATTGCCGATGACCGTCACTTCGATGGTTCGGCGGCGCGGGCGATTGTCGTGGTTCACCGCCACCACCTGCTGCCAGGTGCCCAGGCGAAGCTGACCGCGGCGCACCGGCACCACGAGAGAAGGGCCCATCAACGCCGCCTGCACATGACTGTGGCCGTTACCATCGTGCCAGGTCATCTCGTGCGCATAGACCCTGTCCGGGGGCGCCAGTCGGGCGATGGCCTGCTTCAGGTCTTCCACGGCGCCCGGCTCGTATTCGATGGTGGTCAGCGAGCCGGTCGACCCCACCGTGACTAGGTGGACGCTGCCTTCGGCGATGCCGGACTCGGCGACCACGCGGCTCACCTGTCCGGTCACGTCGCCCAGGTCCGGTCCGGTCTGCAACGAGATGTCGAACGATGCGCAGTGAACGATCGCACCCATGCGCTCGATCCTCCTTCGGACCCCACTTTGTCGGCAACACTATCACCGGCTCGGTCGGCTGCCCATGCGTATCGCGACCCGATCATCCGCTGACATCGGCGGCCGGTCGGGTTAGAATCCGGAGCGCACAATATGAGCCCCGAAACCAACACCGGGGCCGACGTTTTGGGGGAACACGGATGGAAACCGTCGCTTGGAGCGACGCGTTCGTGCTTGGAGACGCCGAACTCGACGCCGACCACCGCCGCATCATCGACGCCGTCAACGCCGCGATCGGAGCCTTGAACGAGGGTCGCGCGGATGACTGCGTTGCGACCATGCGGCAGATCGCCTCCCTGACGGCGGACCATTTCCGGCGGGAGGAGGCGTTCCTGCAAAAGCAGGCGTTTCTCAACCTGGATTCATATGCGGCCTACCATCGCCGGCTGGTCGGTGAAATGGGGATCATCGTCGATGCCTGCGCCGAACGCCCCGATCTGGCGGGGATCGAGGCCCGCCTCGCCGAGATGATCCACTACCTGCTGAACGAGATCGGCGGTCGCGACCGCGAACTCAGGCGCGTCTGCCGCGCAGGATAATGCGAGCGTCTGCCGTCAGCTTTCGAGCATGAACGTGACTTCGATGGTCACCCTATACTCGGCGACCTGCCCCCCGTTCGCCACCTTCGCCCTTTGATCCACCACGCGAGCCTCCTGAAGCCCGCGCAACGTCTTCCCGGCCCGATCGACGGCCACCTTCACGGCCTCCTGGAACCCCTCGTTGGATGAAGCCGAAATATGGGTTATGGCTGCGACGGCCATATGACCCTCCCTGTCTTTGCTCACCCGGCCGTTGCCCTACGGCCGGTTCTGCCCCAGAGAGCGGATGCTAAAGGGCTTTTGGTTCGACGGGAACCGCTCTAATAGCGGCTCAGCGAGAGGTTTCGGATTCCGGCAGGTTGTTGAACAATGAATCCCATGTGAGGCGATGAAGCCCCGTCGGTCGGCACGAGGGCTTCCCGTCAAGAGGTTATGTGCGGTCGCTATATTCTCACCATCCCTTGGTCTGATCTTGTGGCGCTGTTTCGCATCACCGAAACCCTCGCGGCGCCCAATCTGCCACCCCGCTACAACATCGCGCCGACTCAGACGGTCCCGGCCGTCCGGCGCACCTCCGACGGTGATGGCCGCCGCATGGACTTGTTGCGATGGGGACTTGTTCCGGCCTGGGCCAAGGACGCCGCCATCGGAGCCCGCATGATCAATGCCCGCGCCGAGACCGCGGCTGAGAAACCGGCGTTTCGCGCCGCAATGCGATACCGGCGTTGCTTGATTCCCTCCGACGGCTTCTATGAATGGCAGAAGCGCCCCTCCGGACCCAAGCAACCCTTTCGCATAGCCCGCACTGACGGCAGGACGTTCGCCTTCGCCGGTCTGTGGGAACGATGGGATCGTACCCCGGATGGACGGCCGCTGGAGACCTTCACCATCATCACCACCGCCGCCAACGCCGTTGTGGCGCCGATTCACGACCGAATGCCGGTGATCCTCGATGCCGCGGACCATGAAGCTTGGTTGGACGTGGACGGAGTGGGCGCAAGCGACGCCGCCCGCCTGCTCAAGCCGAGCCCGCCGGAGGAGATGACCGCCCACGCGGTAAGCCGTCATGTCAACGCGGTCCGCAACGACGATCCCCGCTGCATCACCCCGGTCGACGATCAATAGGTCAGTCCGGCCCGCGCCTCGTCAGTGCCGGCCCAATATCGGAGGCCAAAGCCGGAGAAACCGGCAGGACCCGAAGATCGGCATAGACCACGCCTGCAAGCACTGCCGACGAAGCCGCCCAATCCACGTTCGGCTTCGCAGCCCAGAGCGCAGGTTCGATAACGGCCAACCTTTGCGGCTCTCCTTCGGCGACGATGAACCCGCACGCCAGCAACTCAGCGGCCACCAGGCGGGCGATCAACCGCTCCCTGGCCGCTGCCAGCAATCGCGCTTCATGCTCAACGTCGTTGGCGAGTTGCTGCAGGCGCTCGATGGTCTCAGCCCGGTCCTGATGCGGCGGGCGGGGATCGGTACGCAACCGGGAGAAGCGCTCCTTTACGTCGGCGTCGAGAGCCGCCCAGGCTTCGGTCTCCACGCCGGCATGAACACGTAACGCGTCCACCAGGGCCAATCCGCGACGCCAGAGGTCGAACCCACTCATTCCCCCACCTCGCTCCGCGGCGCCGAAACACCCCGGACGTCTGGAATCACGCCCGGCGGCGCGCCGCCGCGCGGGTCAGATACGGCGCCAGGTACTGGCCGGTGAAACTCTCTGTCGTCGCCGCCACGTCCTCCGGCGTTCCGGCCGCCACCAGCCGGCCGCCCTTGCAGCCGCCTTCCGGCCCCAGATCGACGATCCAGTCGGCGGTCTTGATGACCTCCAGGTTGTGCTCGATGACGATCACCGTGTTGCCCTGCTCCACCAGTGCATGCAGCACGTCGAGCAGCTTACGCACGTCGTCGAAATGGAGACCCGTGGTGGGCTCGTCGAGGATGTAGAGGGTGCGGCCTGTGGCCCGTCGCGACAGCTCCTTGGCCAGCTTGACCCGCTGCGCCTCGCCGCCCGACAGCGTGGTCGCCTGCTGGCCCAGATGGATGTAACCGAGACCCACGCGCTTCAGCGTAGTGAGCTTGTCGCGAATCGCCGGCACGGCCTTGAAGAAATCCGACCCCTCCTCCACCGTCATGTCAAGAACGTCCGCAATGGATTTGTCACGAAAGCGAATTTCGAGGGTTTCCCGGTTGTACCTCTGGCCGTGGCAGGTATCGCATTGCACGTAGACGTCGGGCAGGAAGTGCATCTCGATCTTGATCACGCCGTCGCCCTGGCAGGCCTCGCAGCGGCCGCCCTTGACGTTGAAGGAGAACCGGCCCGGCCGATAGCCGCGGGCCTTGGCCTCCGGCAGGTTGGCGAACCAGTCGCGGATCGGCGTGAAGGCACCGGTGTAGGTGGCCGGGTTCGACCGCGGCGTGCGACCGATGGGGCTTTGGTCGATGTCCACCACCTTGTCCACCAGTTCGATCCCGTCGATCCGGTCGTGCTCGCCGGCGTGTTCGCGCGCGCCGTGCAGGCGCCGCGCCAGCGTCCGATACAGGGTTTCGATGATCAGCGTGGACTTGCCGCCGCCGGAGACGCCGGTGACGCAGGTGAAGGTGCCGAGCGGGAACGAGACGGTGACGTCCGCCAGATTGTTGGCGCGGGCACCGACCACGGTGAGCTCCCGCCCCCGCTTCGGCCGGCGCCGGCTCTCGGGCAACGGCACCGCCCGGGTGCCGGACAGATATTGCCCGGTGAGGCTGTCGGGATTGGCAGCCACCGCCTCGGGCAGGCCGCGCGCCACCACCCGGCCACCGCGGGCGCCGGCGCCTGGCCCCATGTCGATCAGGTGGTCGGCCGAACGAATGGCCTCCTCGTCGTGCTCGACGACGATTACGGTGTTGCCCAGGTCGCGCAGCCGCCTCAGCGTCGCCAGCAGGCGATCGTTGTCCCGCTGGTGGAGACCGATAGACGGCTCGTCGAGCACGTACAGCACACCGGTGAGCCCCGAGCCGATCTGCGAGGCGAGACGGATGCGCTGGCTCTCGCCGCCCGAAAGGGTGCCGGAGCCACGGGACAGGGTCAGGTATTCGAGGCCTACATTGCGGAGAAAGCCGAGCCGCTCGTTGATCTCGCGCAGGATGCGGCTGGCGATCTCCTGCTGCTGGAGACTGAGCGTCCCGTCGATCCCGCCGAACCAGTCGGCCGCCGCATCAATGGCCAAGTCCGCCACCTCGCTGATGGTGCGGCCGCCGATCTTCACCGCCAGTGCCTCCGGCTTCAGCCGGTGGCCGCCGCAGGCTTCGCAGGTGGTCACCGTCTGATAGCGGGAAAGTTCTTCGCGGATCCACGCGGAATCGGTCTCGCGCCACCGCCGTTCCATGTTCGGGATCACGCCCTCGAACGGCTTGCTGATGGTGTAGTCGCGGACGCCGTCGTGATAGCGCATGGTGATGGCTTCGCCGCCCGAGCCGTAGAGCAGCGCCTGGCGCGCCGGCTCGGGCAGTTTGCGGAACGGCGCCGTCAGATCGAAGCCCAGGTGCTCGGACAGGCTGCCCAGTGTCTGAGCGTAGTACTGCGACGTGGAGTTGGCCCATGGCGCGATGGCGCCTTCGTTCAGTGACAGCCGGTCGTCGGGCACCACCAATTCCGGGTCGAAGTACATCTCCGTGCCCAGGCCGTCGCACGCCGGACAGGCGCCGAAGGGATTGTTGAACGAGAACAGCCGCGGCTCGATCTCGTCGATGGTGAACCCGGACACCGGACAGGCGAAACGCGCCGAAAAGGTGGTGCGTTCGCCGCTGTCGGCATCCTCCGCGAACACCAGTCCGTCGCCGAGGCTCAACGCCGTTTCCAGGCTGTCGGCGAGGCGCTGCGCCAGCCCGTCGCGGACGACGATACGGTCCACCACTACCTCGATGTCGTGCTTGACCTTCTTGTTGAGGGCCGGAACGTCGTCGATCTCGTACAGCGTCCCGTCCACCTTCACCCGCTGGAAGCCGCGCTTGCCGAGGTCCTGCATCTCCTTGCGGTACTCGCCCTTGCGCCCGCGGACGATGGGCGCCAGCAGCAGCAGCCGGGTGCCCTCGGCCATTGCCGTCACCTTGTCCACCATCTGGCTGACGGTCTGGCTCTCAATGGGCAGTCCGGTCGCCGGCGAGTGGGGCACGCCGACGCGCGCCCACAAGAGCCGCATGTAGTCGTAGACCTCGGTCACCGTGCCAACGGTGGATCGCGGATTGCGGGAGGTGGTCTTCTGCTCGATGGAGATGGCCGGCGACAGCCCTTCGATGGAATCCACGTCGGGCTTCTGCATCAGCTCGAGGAACTGTCGGGCGTAGGCCGACAGCGACTCCACATAACGGCGCTGACCCTCGGCGTAGATGGTATCGAACGCCAGCGACGACTTGCCCGACCCCGAAAGCCCCGTGATCACCGTCAGGCTGTCACGCGGGATCTCCACGTCGATGTTGCGCAGGTTGTGCTCGCGCGCGCCGCGGACGACGATCGTATCCATGCGGAAACTCTTTGCTGAGGGGGCTTGTCGATGAAATCCACCAGCCCCGGCTCCGGATTATACCGGCATTATATGGGTGCCGACGACGGGTAAAGGGAGTCGCCGCCGCACTGGAATCCGGTGGCGACGGTACGGCCGTTGGGTCTAAAGTCGCCACTGGTTTGGGGGAGGAGCATATGGCGGGATCCGTCAACAAGGTCATTCTCGTGGGCAACCTGGGGCGCGATCCGGAAGTCCGGTTCACCCAGGACGGCACCAAGATCGTCCACCTGTCGGTGGCCACGTCCGAACGCTGGCGCGACCGTCAATCCGGGGATACCCGCGAACGCACGGAATGGCATCGCGTGGTGATCTTCAACGACCGGCTGGGCGAGGTGGCCGAGCGCTATCTGCGGAAGGGATCGAAGGTCTACCTGGAAGGCACGTTGCAGACGCGGAAATGGACCGGCAACGACGGTCAGGAACGCTACACGACGGAAGTGGTGCTGCCGCGCTTTCGCGGCGAGTTGACCATGTTGGAGGGCCGCGGCGAGGCCGCCGGTGATGCGGGCGGCGGCGGCTATGCGGAACCCGCGCCGGCCGGCGGTGGTCGGGCCGACCCCGCGGCCAACCTGGACGACGACATCCCGTTCTAGTGTCCCGAACCCGAAGTTCGATGCATTTTTGGGGCGACGCTTTTCGAACTTCGGGTTCAAGTGGACACTAGATAACTTATTGATTCTAGTGTGGTTAACGGATCGGAAGTTCGTCCCGGTGGCAGCCATACAAATCGTACGAACTTCCGATCCACCACGCTAGAGTCCCGCGGTGAGGCAGTGGGAAGTGCGTGCGGCGTCGCGGCCAACCCGTACCCGTTCGCGGGTTGCCGGCGAGGCACTGTCTCCGGATTCTGGACGGCAACCGGGAGCGGAGGACCACGATGGATGACGGCGACGCAAAGCCGACGTCCGAAAAACGCCAGAGCAGCGGCGGGGCCATAGCCGCCGCGGTAGCGATCGGCATCGCCGTCGGCATCGGCGGTGCGCTGATGCTCGAACGCAGGGACTCCTCGCCGCAGCCGACCGCAGCACTGGACTTGACGCCATCGTCGCCCGCGACCGTCCCCGCGCCAGCGCCTGAAGCGGCATCGCCCGAAGCGGCGTTGCCGGATGAGACCCCCTCGCCGGGCGTCGACGACGACGCAGAATCGGCCGCGCCCGGCACCACGGAGACTCCGGCGGACACGCCGAGGCCCGACCTCGCCGTGGCCTCTGGTCCGGCGTCCGACAGCACGGCAAGCGATGCCGCCGAACCGTCTTCGAGCGTATCGGAACCGGCCGTCGAACAGGCCACCATGCCGCCGTTGCCGCCACCCGCACCGCCGGTCGAGGCGGTGGAGGACGACACGGCGGCGGCCGACAGCGGCGATGCGGACTTGCCGGCCGAGCAACCGAAGCCACCAGCGGTCGAGGAGCGATGGCGTCCCGAACCGGATCTTCAGGCGACATTGCCGCCGGTGCCGGAGACCGTGATGGTCATTCGGCGCAGCAATCTGCGGGTCGCTCCCGATCCGGAATCGGACATCCTGACCACCCTGCATCCCGGCGAAAAGCTTGTCCGCGTCGACCCTCGGCCGCACCTCGGCTACTACCGCGTCACCCATCCTCTCGGCGAGGGGTGGATCTGGTGGCGCAACGTTCTCAACGCCGGTTGAGCCGATTATTGCGGCAGCGTCGCGTCATATTGTGCGGCGGCGAACGGCGTGCTAGGTTCGGTCCCGACAAATCCCCGATAGGGCCTTGAAAGTGTTGAGCGATCTGCCGTGACAACGGCCCCGACGACGCCCGCTCCTGCCGATATCGCACCCGTCGCTATCGAGGACGAGATGAAACGCTCGTACCTCGACTACGCGATGAGCGTGATCGTCTCGCGCGCGCTGCCCGACGCCCGCGACGGGCTCAAGCCCGTGCACCGGCGAATCATCTACGCCATGGCGGAGAGCGGCTACCACTACAACCGCCCGTACCGCAAGGCGGCGCGCATCGTCGGCGACGTGATGGGTAAGTACCACCCCCACGGCGACCAGGCGATTTATGACGCGCTGGTGCGCATGGCCCAGGACTTCGCCATGCGCCTGCCGCTCATCGACGGCCAGGGCAACTTCGGCTCCATGGACGGCGACCGCGCCGCGGCCATGCGCTACACGGAGGCGCGGCTGGCCCGCTCCGCCCACGCGCTGATCGAGAACATCGACAAGGATACCGTCAACTTCCAGCCCAACTACGACGAATCGGTCGAGGAGCCGACGGTGCTGCCGGCCCGGTTCCCCAATCTGCTGGTCAACGGCGCCGGCGGTATCGCGGTGGGCATGGCCACCAACATCCCGCCCCACAATCTCGGCGAGGTCATCGACGCGTGCCTGGCGGTCATCGACACGCCGGAGATCGGCATCGACGAGCTGATCGACAACCATGTTTCGGGCCCCGATTTTCCCACCGGCGCGCTGATCCTCGGCCGTCAGGGCATCCGCTCGGCCTACCGCACCGGGCGCGGCTCGGTGGTCATCCGCGGCCGGACGCGGATCGAGGAGGTCCGCAAGGACCGGCAGGCCATCATCATCAGCGAGATCCCCTACCAGGTGAACAAGGCGCGGATGGTGGAGGTGATCGCCGAGGCGGTCCGCGACAAGCGCATCGAGGGCATTTCCGACCTGCGCGACGAATCCGATCGCGACGGCGTGCGCGTGGTGGTGGAGATCCGCCGCGACGCCGAGCCGGAAGTGGTGCTGAACCAGCTGTTCCGCTTCACCCCGCTGCAGACCTCCTTCGGCATCAACATGCTGGCGCTGAACGGCGGCCGCCCGCAGTTGATGAGCATCCGCGAGATGATCGACGCCTTCCTCGCCTTCCGCGAGGAAGTGATCCGCCGACGCAGCCTGTTCGAGCTGAACCGCGCCCGCGAACGGGCCCATGTGCTGGTGGGACTGGCCGTGGCGGTGGCCAACATCGACCCGGTGATCGCCGCCATCCGCGCCGCCCGTGATCCCGCGGAGGCCCGCGCGGTGCTGCTCGGGCGGCGCTGGCCGGCGTCCAGCGTGGCGCCGCTAATTGCCCTGGTGGAGGACGGCGCGGAAAGCCAGACGGCGGACGACTACCAGCTCTCCGAGACCCAGGCGCGGGCAATCCTGGACCTGCGCCTGCAACGGCTGACCGGGCTGGAACGAGACAAGATCGGCGACGACCTGAAGGCGCTGGCCGAGCGGATCACCGACTACCTGGGCATTCTCGGCAGCCGCGTCCGACTGCTAGAGGTTCTGCGCGGCGAGCTCACCGACATGCGCGAGCAGTTCGCCACCCCGCGGCGCACTGTGTTGGAGGAACTCGAGGTCGAGCACGACATCGAAGACCTGATCCAGCGCGAGGACATGGTGGTCAGCGTCAGCAACAACGGCTACATCAAGCGGGTGCCGCTCAGCACCTACCGCGCCCAGCGCCGCGGCGGCAAGGGCCGGTCCGGCATGTCCACCCGCGACGAGGACTTCGTCAGCCAGGTGTTTGTGGTCAACACCCACACGCCGGTGCTGTTTTTCTCCTCCTCGGGCATGGTCTACAAGCTGAAGGTCTATCGGCTGCCGCTTGGGACTCCGCAGGCGCGCGGCAAGCCGATGATCAATATGTTTCCGCTGAACCAGGGCGAGACCATCACCACGCTGATGCCGCTGCCCGAGGACGAGACCGCCTGGGGCGACCTGTTCGTGGTGTTCGCCACCGCGTCCGGCGGGGTGCGCCGCAACGCGCTCAGCGACTTCACCAACGTCATGGCCAACGGCAAGATCGCCATGAAGCTGGACGAAGGCGACCGTCTGGTGCGGGTGCGGCCGTTCACCGAACAGGACGACATTCTGCTGTTCACCCGGCGCGGGCAGTGCGTACGGTTTCCGGTCACCGACGTTCGGGTGTTCACCGGCCGCACCTCCACCGGTGTACGCGGCATTCGCCTGGGCCCGGAAGACGAGGTGATCAACATGTGCGGCCTCCGGCACGTGGAGGCCGACGCCACCCAGCGCGAAGACTACCTGCAGGCGGTGAACGCGCGGCGGCGGCTCGACGGCGGCGGCGACTACAGCGATCGCCCCGACGTCCGTGCCCGCGATGAGGCCCTGGCCGGGCAGCTGGCCGCACCCGCCTTCGACGCCATGTCCGCCAACGAGGAGTTCCTGTTGACCGTCTCGGAGGACGGTTTCGGCAAGCGCACCTCGTCCTACGAGTATCCCATTCACGGCCGCGGCGGCCAGGGCATCGGCGCCATGGATCTGCGGCGTGGCGACGATGAAAGCCGGGTGGTGGCGGCCTTTCCGCTGGTCCCCGCCGACCAGCTGGTGATGATCACCGACGGCGGCCAGATCATCCGCTGTCCGGTGGACGAGATCAGCACCATGGGACGCAAGACCCGCGGCGTCCGCCTGTTCGCCACCGCGGAAGGCGAACGAGTGGTCTCCGTGACGCGCATTCGCGACATGGAGGACGACGGTGACGGATCGGACGGCCAGGACGACAACGAAGACAACGGCAGCGACAACGACGACAGCAACGGCGACGGTGCCGGTGGCTGAGACCGTCGGTGGCCGGGAAATCGAGGCGCCTCCGGGCAGCGGCGCCTAGGAATGACGACGCCCGGCGCATCATCGGCCGGGCGCCGAATCACGGGAGGAACGACACCATGGGCGAACCGCGCACCGGGGTCTATCCGGGAACGTTCGACCCCGTCACCAACGGGCACATGGACATCATCAGCCGCGCCACCCACGTGGTGGACCGGCTGATCATCGGCGTCGCGGTGAACGCCGGCAAGGGACCCATGTTCGACGTGGACGAACGGGTGGAGATGGTGCGCGAACAGGTCGCCCATATGACCTCGGGCGACGGCCAGCATATCGACGTGGTGCCGTTCGACAATCTGCTGATGGATTTCGTCAACGATTTGGGCGCGCAGCTCATCCTGCGCGGCCTGCGCGCGGTGTCGGACTTCGAGTATGAGTTCCAGATGGCGGGGATGAACTCACGGCTCAACTCCGAAGTGGAGACGGTGTTTCTGATGGCCTCCGAACGCCACCAGTTCATTGCCTCGCGATTCGTCAAGGAGGTGGCGCTCCTGGGCGGCGACATCGGCCATTTCGTGCCACCGCTGGTGCAGCAGCGGATCGTCCGCCGGCTGGGTCAGCCGCGGCACCCGGCGCGAGCCGTTGCGGGGGATTGACCGGGCTCCCGGCGGTTCCGTAAGGTCCGCGCCGCGGAGGTCTTGCGGTAAAATCGGTCGAGGTCTTTGTTGCCGGCGTGGCGGCAACGCCATCCGGCGGCGGGCGTGTAGCTCAGTTGGTAGAGCATCTGACTTTTAATCAGACGGTCCCGGGTTCGAGTCCCGGCGCGCCCTCCAATTAATTCAATGTGTTATGATTCTTTGCCCGCGGCGAACGAAACTCGGGTAAGCGCAGGGTAAGCAAGGCGTCGGATTTCACGCCCCTTCGGTCAGACTCACGGCCCGCCACCGCGACGACTGCGACTTGCTGATGCCGAGAGGGAGTGCGCAGCACTATCGGCACGTCTATCGTCGGGGCGACATTGTACCTGGCGGGGAGATTTGGCGTTGGCTGCTGGGCATGGGTGATGTCGTAGAGCTCAACGAGCTCCGCCCACGATCGAGTCTGGGAGTATCGCCCGCACATGCGGTCAGCGAGGGGTTCTCGGCCGTGGCGCCGGCGGGCGCTTCGACCACATCACTCCGCACCGCTCAAGGTGTTCGACGATGCGGCCGGCCACCATCCCGGCCCGTGCCCTGTCCTGCTCCGCCGTCTCGTGCCACTTCCGCCCTCGGCTAGTCCGGAACTCTGAATCGCGCATCAGCGCGTAAGCGATCAGCGCGGTCAGGTCGTCGCGAGAGAGATCCATGCCGTGATGATACGGCATGAACGTTTGCGGAACATCTGAAATCGCTACAAGCACGTCCTGCTGGCACCTCAACCACAGCAATGACGCCAACGTCGGCTATTGGGGGTGGACCGGCCGTCGCCTCGTGGCTGGTCATTGGTCCGGGTGTAGCCGAGGCTGCTGAAAAACCCGATTGAGTGACGCTTCCGTGCGTGATTCCTTGGCGCTGGGTTTGTCAGCGGGGGATTGCGGTGATGCTGGGTGCGCCGGTCGGTCGGCAGGGCCGGCTTTTCTATGAGTTCTGTCTCGAGGATCGGGTTCCGCGCGATCACCTGCTGCGCAGGATCGACGGCGTTCTCG
>Ga0209780_1000128_pt1 | contig 34320 bp, 23 predicted proteins | sample WorMetexBAHAMAS2_FD_187384 | JGI IMG/M metagenome (GOLD analysis project Ga0209780, IMG submission 187384) | Marine gutless worms symbiont microbial communities from Max Planck institute for Marine Microbiology, Germany - Inanidrilus exumae... | ecosystem: Host-associated > Annelida > Digestive...
CTGGTGCACCGTTTTAATGACAATGATTGATTTGTATTTTTTGATTGTATCTGTTTATTCTATTTGTCTGTCGTCTCTTTGTTGTAGAAATTCAAAATAAACTATAGATTACTAGCGTTTATCCGGCCAAAGGCCGGTCGGGAAGTGGGACCACTAAACTGGACTCAAGAGCACAAAAGCGTTTGAGACGGGTCCCGCATTGAAGGCTACGGGCCACGCCCCAGGTCCGTGCGCGATTGGCCTGTGCCGCTGTCGTACCACCGGCCAGCGCGCAGGCGAGCTCGCGAACTGGAACCGCAGTCCATTGCGCACGTCAGCGTGCGTCGCCCGTGGGGACTTCCTCGAAGTCGGCAATTTTGCACCGGTTTCCGAATTTTTACACATTAAGGGTCGAAATTTCCGGATGTTTTTTATTTGTTCACGTCTACCTATGACCCCTATGAACGATGAAATCCACACGTTTTTGAGAAATCCGGAAGACAGACAGACACACACAAAGACGCGGCAGCTTTATATAGATAGATACGCGAGTGCGCCACTGCAAAGTAGGCCTATAGGCTTCTTCATGAATGCTGGCGCGTTGCAAGGCAGCAAAAATTAGCTGCATTTAAAACGCTTTCGGTCTCTATTTTTTTGGTTTAGCCGGCCGTCGTTTACTGCTGTTGATAACTGTATCGGGTTTTCAACAGCTTGGATGCTCTTTCTGTTGCCCTGGCAGTAACTGAAAAGAACTCAAACCGCTGATTCCAGTCGGGGAAATTTTTTGAATGCATTTGAAACGAATGGGTGGAATAATGTTTTAAGCTTTGAACTCTTGAATTTGTAGCAAATTCGTCATGTGTGGCGATGACCGAATGATGACAGGGGCCATTGTTCAAACTTATAAGAATATCCAAAGTTGGGACAGCAGAGTCAACGTTTATAAGATGGGGGTATGATACCTCACTTTTTGGAATATACACGTGTTTGTTGCATCCCTGAAATAGGGCGTCTGGGCGATGACGTTGATGATGATGATGATGATGATTATGACCATAGGCGTAGTTTCACAGGGGTCGGCGGGTCCGGACTCCCACATTTTGGATTGGGGGCGGGGGACGGACCCCCACTTTATAAGTACACCTCGACTCCTCGAGCTTGGTCCCCCCACTTTTCATACCGCTGATGATGACAACGTAGAGTTCGCTGAAGGAGGAGTTTTCCGTTGACCTGGAAATGCCGTTCGGTGAGCCGTCACTGATGCCGTTCGCGAACATCAGCGGCGCGCTGAAGACGACGAGTGATGAGCTTCACCTGATGCTGGGCTGCATCGACAACGACACCGAAGTTGTTCATGACGACAGACTCGTGACGCCGCCCATCGACACCAAGTACGCTCACATTTCTCACATGTAACAGTTAAGAACACACGTACGCACACATTCAATTTTTATCCACACGTGCCGATAGGAAAGGTGTGGATATATCGTTTACTGTTTGTTTGTTTGTGTGTGTGTGTGTGTGTGCGGTTACGGATTTCTCTGCCGAGGATAAAGCTAGCGGCGTCAAATTTTGGACAGTTGTTCATCGCCGTCCTCGGCAGGTACTATCCCATTTTGGGGAACTTTGCTCCCCAGAAGCCCAAAATCGGACGAATCGGCCAACCACCGGGAAGTAAAGGTTACTATGGGAAGATCTACCGTAAACGCCACGCTAGAGATTTGTGATTTTCTAAAGGGGGGTGGGTCACTTTGAACGCAAATTTCAGAAAGCTAGAGTCCCTGGGCTATCACGTGGCGTTGTTTGCGTGATCCTACGTTTAGCCGTTTTGATGCAATACCGGCGTGTGACAGACACACAGACAGACAGACACACACACAGACACACACGATGATGGCTAATGCCCGCGCATCGCTAGTGCCGCGCGGGTAAAACTGACCTTTTCTTCCGGAGTTTTACTTTCGGTTGGTCTCGGTCCTCATCAAAAGAGAACCCACGTGGACGACTGTAACTGGGTTTTTACAGGTTGGATGCGCGATCCTGTTGCCCAGCCAGCAGTGTCAAATCACTGACAGTTAGTCTGACAGTATTTACAAACTACAACAGTACACAAAGTATAATATTAACTTCAATAACTTTAAAGGCGTATTAGTACAGTCAGTATGGCGACTTACCCTTAGTAGTTCATCACAGGTTATCCAAATTATTTCAGGAATTCATGGACCTGCTTAAATTCTTTATAGGTAATAAAAATTTTACAATAACGCTATGCAGACGTTGAAAAGACACGAATGAAGACGTAGAATGTATGTTCATCGATGTATTTAGGTTACTGCAGTCTGATGCTTCGGCGGAAGTTAAAGACAAGTCTGGTAGGAAACGCGCTTGTAAAAGCAACGACGGTGAACGTCAGACGAAATCAGCAAAGGTTTCCTTGCGTTTACACCTCATCATTGCACACAACTTTACCTGCCAGCACCACTGTTCTACCTACACCCCTCTTATGGGTGTTTACCCAAACACCTCTCACTACACGGCCAAAAACTGCCCAAACGGAGACGACATACTTCGCCCCCGGTGCCGCCACCTGCCGAATTGGACGAAACATATGCGTCGTCTTTAATAGTGGTCTATTCGGTCTGTTGTATAAAAAGAAGACGTCATCCACAAAACCGGAAATGCATGACTATTGCATTGCCGTCAGAGGATGACTGAGCCATGGCCACAGGTATCGTGTACACAAAATTTGGTGAAATTTGGACGTGCTTTTAGATATGCGAGCAGTCGGACAAACAAACAGACATTATCATTACGAGCCAAAATGGCTCGATTTGGGCCGTCGGCTTAGTGGTACAGCTGACTTCAGCTGCTGTCGCTGACGTTGTCTGCAGTCACGCTGCGACGACCGTCGCGCGGCAGACTGCTCTGGGGTTTCGGCATTTCGACGAAGTTGTGACCGATAGCGTTCTGCAGTCAGTCGAGCTGCCGTCTGCTCAGCCGTTTCACAACGACGACGCCTCGAACGACTGCGCTCCGCTGACCGTCGACTTTCGAAATGTTCAGCAGTTTCTGCTGTACACCGCGCGGTTTGATGACAGTCACGTTCTGTAACGCAGCCGACATTACTGTCGCACTCCATGTATACACGACGACGACGATTAGCCGCAGCTCAACTGACAACACTGACAGCGATCGCCGGCTGTCGGATACAGTTACCGTTGACGCCCTTTGCGCGTGTATTATGGACGTACGTTATGTGACTGTAGCGGTGACCCGGCGCGATGAGCGGCACTGTAGGCAGCCAAGACAAACAGCATCCATGTACTATCAGCTAACAGTTCGACAGCGTTCGACGCTGTATGTGAGCCAAAGTGAGCCACGCCCGTGGCCACGCAAATTCACAGTCCTCTTTTAATATGTAGATACAATGCAAAGACTCACTGACAGCCTAAATATATGCTAAAATTATTTTCGGCTGGGGTTCTGCCCCGTATCTCCTTGGGGCAGCTGATGACACCCCCATAACCGTATAGTTGGATGTGGAGAGAGACACCTCTCCCATACCTTACTCGTCGACGCCTTCTTTTGTCTCCTTTTGAGCCCATTGGATGCTTTGCCTGGCCAAGTGACGCCCCTGCTTTCAGCTTTCACTCCTACAAGTGGTTTCCTAGATAAAAGCCTGACGACCACTGCACTTCTGTGATGTGTACTTGTTTTCAGTGTAGATACCTCACCTCCGATTTAACGGTCGTTTTCCAGTGTTGGCTGGTTAGAGGGGGGACTGTGGGCATTTTAATCCTGCACTTTAAAGTAACGGGGTAGACTGTGTTTTAGCGCCTCACTTTCTGGCAGCATACTATTCTTTTTCTGAATATTTCGGTGGAAAACGCCATTTCTTTTCTCGGTGTATTTTTTTCAAAAGTTTACTGCTATGGAGTCAGCTATGTTTTGGTTTAAACTTGCAATAATAGCGTTAAAAAAGTAAAGTGGCTTTAGTTTCAGTTATTTTGAGTTTAGTAACGTTTTATCAGTACTTAAGTACCCGTGCGTGGTCCATAGGACAATGATTATTTCTCAGTTATACAGTTGCCTCATTGTCGTATTGAAGGGGGCGGTGATTCTGAGCCACCATTTGAAAAGTTTTGAAAGATTATTAACTGATAAACTGATAATTTAATATTTATAGGTCACGTTCGAATACATTGTGGCATTTGAGTTTAGAAGGGTAGCCAGCGTTAAAGATTCTAAATATGCCACTGCAGTTTGCCTCTAAACCCACTTTCGAAAGCTACCGACGCCATTGCCTTTTGGTGTTCCTCCAGCGGTCTCACTCTGCAAGAGTCTGCATGCGTAATGCTTTGTGTACGGCATTGTTTGTGACAGGAATCATCCGGAAGGAAAACGTACAACATGCGCAATAAAAGGACAGTGGGAAAAAATCCTAAACAGCCTGTCAAGGTAAGTGAATATAGTCGCTGATGCTGCGTACGTGTAAATAAATCTTTCAGTTTATTACCTGCGCCAACCGCCGGCGGTTGTAATGTTTTCAATCCGATTTGCTGGTTGATGTAATAGCTCAAAATGTTGTACCGGTAGGTGGATTTGTATGAAGTTTGGGAATTGGTAGATTATTGACTAGAAAAGAGTTAATTAATTTTGGAAGTGATTGCAACATATTCTGCATATTGTAATACCAGTCAGTCTGTAATGCCGCCACCCTGATACTGCTCGGCTTGGCGTAGAACGGAGCCACTGCGCACGTCTGCGGTTATACTGTTAATAACACTCACGTACTTGCTGCTCATCGCTGACGACACTGTGCCGATTTCAGTGTGGCGTGTCTGCTGAGCGCCGTTCAGTTAATCTAAAAATTTTATTTAGTTTGATGCATATTGATAACGGTTGTTAATTAATCTAGATAAGTTCAAATTTACTTATTTACTGCAAACTCGGACAGAATTCAATTTCCTATTATTAAAGGGCATAATTTTGACTAACTATTTTGAAATTATTCAGAAACTGAAGTAAAAGAGGAACAGAGAAATTTGATGATGAATGGGAAGAATTACCGAAACGCATGTCGTCGTAACCATTGTTACTATGGTAATGGTGAAGGTTTGCAGATAACCAAATATACTTTGCTGAATGGAGGTAGGAAAGCGAAGTTAATTTAGCGTTAATGGGACTAGGTTAAGGAAGTATATAGAGTTAAGGGTGCGATTGCATACCGCGGGCAAAGTCTGATATCTACGGTTGCCTTGTTGTGACATGTCATTCTGGTATACTACACTGAATTTTAATTTATTTAGTCCATCTTTCAGTTCTCGCCGTCATTTTAAGCTGGGCATTCCAAATATCACACTTTATCTGATTATCATCGAGTTTCTGTGGTTCAAATGATATTGCTTTGGTTTTATAGTATTGATGCATGTGTGATATATTGTTATACAATAGCATACTGGTGTGATAAGTGTTAAAGCAACCAGTGGCACCACCAATGGGTAAGGGGTGACTACCCCATTGGGTTGACGTGAAAGAATTGCGTGAGCAAACGTTGACCATGTGTACTTATTGTTCTGCTTATCTGCTGTATTCTTTATGTGCTGAACTTAAGTTCTAAATCTAAACCATTTAAATTGCAAGAGTAAGGTGGTGACTGTTCAGCTTTTGGCAAATTCGACCCATAGTTCTTACTGTAGCTTTGCCTCTGGCTCACACCAGACCCATCGCTTTGCCAACCCCTCTTTTACAAAGTCCTGGCGGCTCTGTTGAAGGCAACTTTTCAGTTGCTGATTCATTGTAGGGAAGCAAGGAGCAGAGTGGGGCAAATGGGAACAGTTCTGAAGACGCCGAGAGTGATTCGGAGACAAGTAATAATACGGCGAAGAGCAAACAAGGAAAGGGAAAAGCGCCGGCTGCACGTTGGAAAGGGCCGCAGCAGAAATCTGGAAAGAAGGCCACTACAGCTAAGAAAACTGCACTGAAGAAGAAACCAAAAGAACCTTCAAGTGATGAAAGTGATGATGAAGATGACGATGACGACGATGATGATGATGATAATGATGAGGAGGAGGAACAGGAGGAGGAGGAGGAGGCAGATAAGAGCAACGACAGTGATGACAACAGTTATGATAATGACGACTTTGAAACTGAAAAGCGTACGGCGAAGTCGAAAAAGCAGAAGCCAAATGCCACCAAGAAAACTGTCGTTCGCCGAGGGAAAGCAGTTGCCCCTGCCAAAAAGAAAGGAACCAAAGCTGCCAGAAAGGCTAATGATGAGGACAGTGACAGTTTTGAGGATGCTTCCGAAGATGATGAAGACGAAGTCAAAGGTAAGGCAGTGAAAGCGAAGAAAGGAAAGCAGAAGGGAAAAGCTACTGTTGCTGCTGCTGGTAGAAAGACAAAAACGTTGCAGTCGAAAAGAAAACCTGAAAAGAAAGCTCCAGCTGGTAGGGGTAGAGGGCGAGGAGCTGTAAAGAAAGCTGCTGAGCCATCGTCAGATGAGGATGATGATGAATCAGTATCGGATTCAGAAGAAGATGAAGACACAAGCAGTGAGGAAGAGGTCGAGGTAGCTTCTAAGAAGAACCCTCGCAAGCGACCGCTAAAATCAACTGCCAAGACTTCACAGAAGGCCAAAAAGTGCAAAGTGTCCAGAAGGGGGCAGTCCAAGAAAAACGTGGATAAGTCCGACGATGGTTCAGATGATGTGCCGCTTGACAAGGCGAAAACGAAGCCGGGAACTGGCAAAAAGAACATGAACACAGAAGACTTTGAAGACGCCGATGAGAATGAAATCAAAGAAAAGAAGGAGTCTGTAAAGATAGCGCGTGATATTTCAAAGGTAAGCCGTCCACATTACTCACTACCAGTGTTATTTAAAGTTGATTATATAACTGTTACTAAAACAGCTAGAAAGAAAGAAATTAGTTAACTATTTAACTATAACTAACTAAAACTAAAAAGTGTCAAATAACTAAAAGTAAACTATAACTAAAATATTTTAAACTAAAAAGTTAGTCATTGTAGTTATAGCAACGGCAGCATCTAGATTAATGTATTAATTAAATGTCGACGTTTCTGTACATATGCTGCCGGTTTTGCAACGACGCCGCGGCGTTGCATACTATTTCTAGTTATTAAAGTGGAATGGTTTCAAGTGACATCTGAACTAACGAGATGACTGTGACGTGGGTGCACGTTTGAACAATTCTGTTGCATATGTGCTTAGTTTCATGCACAGCAGATATCAGGCCAGATTAAGGTTGGCATAGGCTTTCAGCATTGCACAATCGTAGGCCCCTCCGTCAGTTTTTCTTTGTGTATTCCAATCAGGTCAAATAGAATACTGTTGGGTCATTATGTGAAATTGATGTTTTAGTGCAACAGTCGACAGTTTAGTGCCTCCAATGCATATTACAATGCAGAAAACATTAGTGAAGTGATTGATTGTCTAACGTATGTTCAGAATATTTTAAAGCCATCTTTTGTAGTCCCTTTAACGTCGTAGGCCCTAGGCATTTGCATAAATCCGGCCCTGGCAGATATAGTGAGTTCGTTATTTTTGCTTCTGTGTATTAGACGCCTCTCGTTGGAAGCATTGATTGAAAAGTATGTTGCTGTAGATCGAAATACGGACGTGCAGTGTGATATCATTGGTGTTGTTTTGATTCTATAGAGTGGACTGATACACCGCGAACCAATACTGTCGTCACTTGTAGCTGGTCCTCCACCCCAGCAGTCCGACGAAGCTGATACCAGGCCGGCTGATAATGATAGCTCGTCATCGGCTAAACGAGCTTCCACACGACTGCGCAAGACCATCCAGTGGCCGGACTGCGACATTGGAAAACGGCATTCACCAGCGCCAGTCAGTGTCGCTGACCAGGACTCTGGTGATCTCCAGCAACAGTCTCAAGCTGCTGGAGCAAGGACACAGTCGTCTGGTCTGTATGTGATTGATTGATCAGATAATAATAACAGATGTCCAAGGTAATTTGGCAAGAGTCCGCATGGCCGACTTGTCACCCCTTTTGGCTTCAAATGGATTCTTTCGATCTTGACCTTCATCTAGTAGTAGTAGTGGTAGTGGTAGTGGTAGTGGTAGTGGTAATGGTAGTGGTAGTAGCTTCTAGGACACGGTACACAAATATGAGAAAGAAATTTAAAGTGATGGGAAAGATTTGGTAAATAAAAATGTTTTAAGCTGTCTCTTGAAAGACGGTAGAGAAGTTGATGCAGTGACGTTGGTAGGAAGACTGTTCCATGCTTGTGCATGGTTATATGGTTCCTCGAGTACTTGAGTCAGACCCAGTTCCCCCACACAGCAGCAGCAGCAGTATATTGAATTCAGTGCTAACGTTCTGTTAGAAGTCTATATGTATGATGATGAAGATGATGACGATTATGATGGCTACTGAATTAATGATTGTAATGTCAGCGTTAGTTGGGCACATAGTATATCTTGTTAACTTAGACACCCTGATAGTAAAGATGCTGGGGCTTTAAAACAATTATCACTGGCCCGCCTACACATAGTGTAAGGGGACAGACTAGTAACGGTCGCTAGCGTCTGGCGCCGTCATCGTCGTCGTTTGTCGTCGTCTGTAACACGTTACACGGCACATATGCAACGTAACTTTCAAGGGGCAGCACGCGACGGCGGGCCGGGTAGTGTTACGTCCCGTTAGGGCGACACCTTGTTACTATTATCATTAGGTCGCATCGCATTAATAGCTAGTGATAGCGGTCTATTCCTACACACGGAGTAGCGTGGTTGATCTGTCGGTCGGTCTGTATGTTTGTTGGTCACGTTCGTGAGCCCTGCGAAAACGGCTAAACCGATCGAGATGCTGTTTGGAGGCTGACTCATGTGGGCCTAAGGAAGCATGTATTAGATGGGGTCAAGGTCGGACGAACTCGCTATTTGTGGCAAGATTGCTATGTGGCCTTTTATCTAAATTCTTCAACCACTTGTGATTATATGTTGATGTTGCGGTTTTGTGCAGATTTGAACGAATCTCCGACTGATGACACGACAGATGCTTCTACCTCATCACCTCAGAAGGGCAAACTGGTGATTGACACGGCACGTGAGAGCAGTGGCACATCGACGGAGCTCATTGGAAGCAGCACCAGCGAGACAGAGATCGCTTCTGACTGGACCGAGTTGGCCGGCATTTCGTCTAAGAGGAAATTGCAGGAAAAAATGTCGCATGCAACACAGGTCAGCCACGCTGTGCTGACTTACCTTTGATTTATATTTTAGAGTTGCACTTAAGATTTTTAACTAATTATAAAACGACGCTGTTTGTTGAGTTAATTACATATGTGGCTCTATTTTTTTTATGAAAAGCATGTTAATACTAAAAATAATAATATTCGCATTTCTATCCTGCCTCCTAACTTCAGAGATGGTGTTCATCATTTTGTGAATAGAAAACATGCGCTGTTTTCTTTAAAGGTGCACTTACTAGTTTTAAAAATTTACTTCGCTTTGCTGGATAATTGCTTGTTGTTAACTTGTTATTTTAGATTTTAATGCACAGAAAATTACTTTTTGAGGTACTTCATTTTGCTACTGTTTATTTTAATGGTTGCAGGAAGCAAAGAAAGGTAAGACTAATGCATCTGATGGCAAAACTGAGAAAGCAAAGCAGAGTACAGCATCAACGAAAACCAAAGGAAGCAAACAGACTGGAAAAGGGTCAGACGAAAAAGATTCAGAGGAAGAATCTGCAGATGATGATGAAGCTAGGAGTAAAATAGTTGAAGAGAAAGAAGTAAGAGCCACAAAGTCGGGTAAAGTGCTTCAGAAGACGCCAAAATCGACGGCTGTCGACAGCAAAGATGATCTGAAGTCTGTCAAGGTTAAACCTGAGATATCAAAGCAGGCTAAGGTGGGTTTGTTGAAGCAATATTTTCAAAAAATGTGATTCTTTCAGATTTTTGTAACTTCTGTCATTTGAAGTGTTTTTTGGCTTGTCTTAGAAGTCTTTTAGACGGTTTGATGGTTATTCATCGAACAATTTGAACAGCTGCTTTTTATTCGGCTTGAAGATAGGCTTCGGCCGAATATTGGATTCACTTTTGATGTGGTGCGTTTGGCTATAAGTCCGCCGAAACTGAACCGATTTGGATGAAATCTGGAGCACTCATTGTTGGGGGCTGGACCTGGTAGTTTTTGGGCACGATCCGCGCAGTAGCGACAGCTTGAGAGACATGCAAAATTTTTTGTAAGGTAAATAAGGCACGATTTCACCGATTTCCCATCTGCCAGATTTCACGAAATTTGAACACAACAACGTCGATCGGTGTCGAATTGAATACGTTTGGAACAGAATTTTGAAAATTTTACAGTAAGGGTTGTTTTTCCAAAAAAAACGCAAGAATTTATCACAAAATGCGACTTCAGGCCGCCATAACTGTGCAATGATTACAGATTGCCAGAAATTCACTACCAAGTGATCTCTCTACGGGATGTCTAGTTTCCACTTTTACCGTTAGAATCAATTACAAATTATTCCCTTCCCTGGGATGTACCCTCCATACAGAAACCTACCCAAGTTTTTGGCAACGTCCAATGTCCGATATTGGCCAAACCAAGTATGCAGATGTGCCACCTGGCTGACTGACATGAAAAAGCAGGCCTGAATTGAAAACTGTAAATAAGTAACACGGCAGATAACGCTGACATCACTCAGTCGCCGGCACATGACACTAGGCATCGTCGAATGCAGGAAGTAAACAGTTTGTGCACAGACAGCTGACCGCTTCGAGTTGAATACTGTATTGTGGGCATTCCACACAATACAGCCATCTAGTTTATATTAATTTTACCTCGTTGCCAGGGACGACGATGAGGGATGCAGGGTGAGGGGCGGCAATTTGACTCGTCCAATTTTTTGTCATTGCTTGTATAAGTTGTACTATTGTGCACCTTTGCATCGATCGCTAACGAAGGTCAGTGGTCAAGTTGCATCTTCATAGGCGATAGGTGTCAACTCTGAAGCATACCAGCCTCCTGTATTACCTGGCAGTTTGCGAGTTCTAGAAAAAGAGCAGGGGATCAAGAGAGCTTTGCTGTCTACTGCTTGAGGTTTTTGGGCAGAGGAGGCAACTAGCCTCCTGCCAACCAGCAATGGGCCTGGGGAGCGATTTAAGCTGCCCCAGCAGTGTCCAGGCGGAGACCAGGCCGGTTAACGATTTACCTGTATTTTGAGGTCCTCAGGAGGCTTACTCTGCAACGTTATCTGGCAGTAAGGGGGTTACGCCAACCCGGCCCCAGAAGGTTCACTAATTACATGAGCATAGGAGGTAGTTATCAACTGTAACACGGACGCCTCAACCCACTGACCCAACTCCCGTCGACTCGCACATTGTTACCTGAATATACCTGACGATACACCCGTTGGTACATTGTGTCAATGTTTAACTTCTATTCTCCAACTCTAGCTCGAGAAGGCCGAAATACATAGAAATGACGGACGGGTTTGGGACTTAATAATGCGTCAAAAACGTTTGGCGGCCTAGCTGCCCAGATCATCTGCATTTGAGTAAGCTTGTAGGGAATTCTGGGAATGTGCCGCAATGTTTTTGACATGTGAAGTTAAGGCGGCTGTGCATCTCGCAGTACCTCTTTAACAAGCAGTGGCGGATCCATGGAGGAGGGCGAAGGGGCAATCGCCCACCCCCAAACGGCTTTTCACAGTTAGGAAAAACGTGTTACCAGACACAATTTTGGGGCTTCAAACCGCGCCAAAATCAACAGCGACCGGGGCTTTGCCCCGGACCTCACTGAGGGAGGTTAATGCGCTCTCCAGACCCCTTAACTGGTGGGGAGGGGCTGGATGCTCCTCTCCCCAAGAACTCCACCCTCACTCAGGCCCTTCAGGCCTCAAGCTACGGCCCTCGCCTTCCCCCCTCACTCCCCTAGTCAAAGCCTTTGGATCCGCCCCTATTAACCAGTATGTCGGTCCCGCTTATGGTCGGGCCGAAATGTACGCTGGTCGCGTTGCATGCTGCCCCCTGGTGAGTCACGGTGAGTATGCTGACGGGACAGACAGACAGACGGATGTACGCCACACCATTACATTACGCTTTCTGTTAAACTCGGCTTCGTGGTACTGAGCCAAGTAATGTATACTGAAGTTGTTTCTTTTTGCAGAAATTTCATAAGAATTTGCGCCCGTTTTGTTGTCACGTGCAGGCGGTAAGTGAGTCGGCGGGTGAGGGTGTGAAGCCTGCAGCTGCCGGTGGTACCGAGCGTTGCCGAGGCCCTGACTGCGAGAAACCGGTCAAACCAGGCTCAGTCTACTGCACTGAGGCTTGCATTCACGCTCACGCACAGGAATCACTACAGCTGCTGAGGCAGGAGCGCAGTAAGAACACTTCTGCACGATCGGAACTGAAGGTTTGTAGCTATTCCTGTTGCTCTGTCACGTCCTCGCCAGCGTCTTGGTCTTTAACACCATCGGCCCGATTTACAAAAAATCTTACGATAAATCTTAAGTTTAGCATAAGTTTTTCCTTAAGTTTATCTGTTGATCGCTAGTCCAACGATCTACTCGTTGTGCCACCGCATCACCTACTGCAAGCCTGTAAATGCGACATGCATACATGTGTGCAGTAGTTAATAGGATTTCGACTGACTATCTGTCTGTAGCAGCTGAGTCTCTTGTTTGTTCATCTCATTAAAAAATTAATCTGGAGATTTGTGGTGTCTTTGAAATTAAACACTGATACATGTCTAGAATGGCAAGTTACAAAAACTTATATCAGTTGGCAATAAATGCAGACTGCCACAGAAAATATGCCGTCAGTTCTCGCGACCTTGCTGTTACGATGGCAAAATACCTCAAGATGACCAATGCATTGATAAATAGGTAACCTTAGGTTAGGTTAGGATACTTTTTGGTTTGGCTCTAGGTTAATATTAGGCTTAGGCCAACTTCAGCCAGTTGATTATGAAGGCGATCACAGTGGAAATATTTCCACTTCCATCTTGACGGCCATTTTACAGGTGAACTCGGTTTCCCTTTTTGCTTCCTTGGTTTTCTTTCTCCACTTGTTCTGGCAGTGGATATTTTGGGTCGAGTCTTTGACAGAGTCGACCTAATAAAGCCGGTCCCAAATGTCCGTCCGTCTGTCTGTCCGTGCGTACGTACGTACGGACGTGTATGCACACACACACATACATACGTCCGTCCGTCCGCAAAAAGGTATGTATGCATTTTTCATTAATTAGGTTTCTGGCCATTTTTGGTCTTAATCTGAAGTCATTGATTTCACTTTGTGATTTTCTGACACGACTGGTGTATTGAAATGTTTAGCAGCGCGTGTCGGGCGAGTCGTCAAAGCTGCTGGAGCGAATAGTGATGTGCGAACGCAAGACTGGCAAATTAGTGACAGGCCCAGCAGCTCCAACTGAAATCACATTACTAAGTTGGCTGTTGCGTCATCCGTCATTTGAAGTGGTCCAGCCAACTTACCAGGCACCTCCACCGAGTATGTTATAGTCCTTGCATTTTGACATTTTTCAAACATCCTGTTTTCCAAATGAACCCAGTTGGCTCATCATTGTATTCCTTGGATGACTTAACTGACTTTTCTAAAGATCAATATCTATTGTTTTGCTATTTTATTCCTGTTTTCCTATATTTCTGCAGAAAATGTAGTGGCCTATTTGGCTGTTTTTATGCTAATTCAAAAATTTTGTCTGGCAGGTGTGTTTTCTGCATCTGAAAAATATACTGTAATTGCATGCTTAGAACATATTTTGAAGACCGTCCACTGCTTCCTGTTCATGAGTGTAACTAAACCAACTCCGCTGTATTCAGGTTTTATAGCACAGTATAAATTTGTGTTATAAAACATTTGTAGAAAAAGACAGAAAGTTGCCGGAGAAGACTTCTAAAGAGGCAGTTTTCAAGGAGAAGGAGGTGGTCAAAATAACGGACTTTCATCCTCCTCCAGCAAGGACGCAAGAGTCGGTCGCACCCAAGTCCAAGATTCCACTGCTTCCGCTGCCTACAGATCCGCGACTTGGTGTGACGGATGGCACACGCAGGCCAGACGAGGTGCCGATACGTAGCTTCTACAAACCTCCACCTAGTGAGCGTCTGCCCAGCGGTCCTGATCCCGGACGCATCAGCATCCGTAATGCTTTGCGAGAGACTTTACTTAACAGGTAAGAAACTGCCAGGTGTTGACTGACTGTTTTGTGTAAAATACCTGGATTTACAATTAAAGGCCCATTCACATTATCGCAAAATGTAGAAATGTGTTCATCACCTGTTCACAGTTCTGAACATGTTCAGAACTAGGTTTGGTTCATTTTAGTCGTGGCAGTGTGAACAGGCCTTAAGTTTAATAACTGCTCGTTACCATGGGAGACAGAATTATGTACCTTATATTGAGTCAGTTCCAGTTTTGCTAAGGCTGCCTTGTCCATCTTATGCAGTGGTCAGTAATGGTCAGTGCCATCACCAAGTCCATTTTAACGGCCTTTTTTACCAGCTGAACCTGGCATAGTTGGTGCCCCTCAATTTTCTTCATCCACTTTTCTGGAAGAGAACCTTTGGAGATAAATGACATAAGTCTGTTGCAGGCCAGATACCAGCCTGTTATCTAACAATTTCAGAGCACTGAAGGAGACTCAGAGCATTGACGCCCTCCAAGAAAGTTGTCCACTGGCTTCACTTTTCTTGATTCACTGGCAGATTCCTGAGTGAAGGTGTATTGCTCTCACACCATTTCTTAGGGATGTGACGGATTCCGAAAACGACGGAAGCCGACACTTTTTCAAAAATCCGAAATCCGTCGGATACTTAAAATCCGATCATGACGGATTCGAAATTTTCGTTTCGGTCCAACTCAACAACTATTTTTGATTGACGGAGAGATCTGTTGTTGTGTTTTCTTTACTTTTTAGAGAACAATCACAATGATGCTAATTATTCACTGCTAGTTTGTTTGTGACTGTTTAATTTGTAATAACTAAGACAGTTGAATCGCAGTAGCTATAATAGCTGGTATTAATTTTCATCGTGTGACAAATCCGCATCCGCATCCGACTGATTTTGCACATCAAATTAGCATCCGTGCTCGTCACATCCCTACCATTTCTCCATTGACATCGCTGCCCTGATTTGTTCGACAGACAGATAGAATACGATAGCATATATACAATGCCTGCATACAATGCAGACATGCAGTAAAAACTACATAAGCATGATAGGACTGAAAAACACAAAAGGTATGTATTTGTGGTGATAGCACTTATGTTCATGTGTGCATTCATTATTCAACTGCAGAGCAAATGAATCCGACGATGTGATGGTTTCTCCACCGGAGATCAAGCGAATTGCTTTGTCAGTTGAGGAAGAATTATTTGCGTATTACGGTGAAGTTAACACGAAATACAAGCACAAGTTTCGTACCATGATCACGCATCTTAAAGATCCTAAAAATCTGGTAATTGACTGTTATTTTTCTGTTTGAATGTGCTTATGTGCACTATTCTGCAGTTTGAATCATTATACTCATCTGTATGGCTGATATACATTGCATTGACAGTTAGATAATTGAATTCATTATTAGGTCGACTCCTCCGAGTCAACCTAATAAAGTGGGTCTCAAATGTCCGTCCGCCCCGTCCGTACGTCCGTCCGTCAGTCCGTTCACAAAAGCTTTCTTTGATTTCAATGAAATTTGGTATGTAGGTAGAGGTCGATGAGTGATGTATGACGGTATGCAGTATGACCCGATCCAAGGTCAAGGTCACGAGCCCTTGAAAGTTGGAAATTCGGCCATTTTCAAAGGCTATCTCCTCCCCAATATAATGGGGCTGGCAAATGACCACAGATTCTTAAATTAGGGGGCAATACCTAAAGCTTATCGGGGCCAGATTTTTTATTTTTGTCCTACTTTTTGTGTCACGTGACTTTGAAGTTGGCAGTAAGTAGGAGTCGACCGCCAGTCCCGTACGGGGCTAATTTATGAATTATATCATAATGGTTTTACATATACTCACAGTTGTATTTCATGATAATACTTACAGTACTATTTTCATAGCACAACATTTGCTATAGTTTGATGTCCGTGTTGTGTGTTTGTCCGCCACACATTAGTAGTGTATTGAAACAGTTTAGCCCATCATCAAGCAATGTTTGCTGTTGGTAGCCTCGGGACTTAGAGGTATGCCCTATTGATGAATTTCCACCGAGGCCACTCTGCCACCCAGGGCACCAAATACAAGTGGGATGGGAAAAGCATGCAACTTTTGACCAAAATATTATTGTATCTTGAAAAATATTAGTTACTATGAACAGTCATAGTCAGTGTGGAACTGTAATAGAAAGTCATATATGGCCAACATTTAAAAAATACAGCATCCTGACTAATTACGATAATCAGAGGTCATGCTCGAGGTATTAAATCTACTATTGCATTTAGTTGAAAGGACTGTTCTTAGTCATGTAAGTCCTATTTTAAAGTACACGAGAGAGAGATGGAGTTACAATGGAAGACTGATAGGAAGTCAGTTAAATAGCACTGTTATCGGTTGACCTTTAGTGCTCTTTAAGGTTGTTTAGCTATAGCTATTTGAAACCTTTCTAAATTCTGTGTCTATGAATATACAGTACACATTAGATAGAATGTGCTTGCAGATGAAAACAAAGCAATCGTGGTGATTACACTTTGTGCTGTGCAATCCCACCACCCCGTGTGCTATTGAATAGTGCCATTTCAAGTGACCTTGAGTGACTTTCAAGGTCATTTCACCTACTGCAAACCTTCTAAGATACATTTTCTCATGAAGTATTGTATTATATTGTATCGTATTGTATGAAGTAAATTTTACGTATTTTCTACACCTGGGAAAACAGTGGTCTGTCAAATTTGGGATGCCAATTGCACAGACTCATTATTAACTTAATAGTCATATAAGCTTCGTTAAACTTAATAAGCTTTTCAACTAATATGGAGCATAGCAACTTATCTGCGACAGCTGAGCCTGTTGTTTAGAGATTGATGATACAGCTGATGGTTTATGTAGGGCTTATTCCGCAAAGTGCTGTTTGGTGAGATTCCGCCATATCGTTTAGTGCGACTGAGTAATGAGTCAATTGGATCATCTGAGCTTGCACGCTGGCATGAGCCAGAGATGGTGAAGGTGAGTTTTAGTTTTTTTGAGGCATCCTCAGTATTTGTATGGTCATGATTTATAACTTTGTTTTGGTTACTATGGCACTGCCGTCAAAGGGCTGGACTAAAGTCAGCAATGCCCCTTCTCTCGGAGGTCAGCTGGTAGATGAGAAAAGATTTTTCCTGGTTGGAGTCAATACTCATAATTTCTTGGTTCCCAGTCGACATCTGAGAGAAGGAGATACTTCACCCATGCAGTGGCTCCATGATGCCAGTGCAATACAATATGAAGTATGGATATTTTAAGAACTCGAAAACTGATGGACAATTAACCTAGCATGCTCAGTGAAAACAAAACCGAAGTCATGAAAACAAAACTAGCTGAATAAGTAATGAGCATAAGAAGTCTGGAAACAGTCCCACAGTTTTTAAAGGTACATTGATTTTTGTAATGTGTATATAAACAGACTCACTACTGTGAAATTAAGTTTCTGATGCATTGTTTTGTTCTTTTGATGTTAAGTGCTAAACACGTTTTCGTATGGATTAATCTATCTTTGTTATGGCACTTATAAGCCTTTTTAATATTACAGAATGCTCTGCTTTTAGTACGGAATGTTTAATTTATGTGCTGCTTGATAGACTGAATTGATTCTGTACAATTATTTGTTATTGTTGTGGATAGCGTACTGGTATTACACTTTTGCCATCTCCAGACAAGCCGTTTGAATCCAGTGGTATAAAGAAAGGCACAGTTGAACCTGTTGTAAGTGTATTTCATTACTGGTTGTTAACAGTTATAATGTGAGTTGATTTGATTTCCGTTTGATCATATGTCTTTACGTTTAATGCCCTAAACTGTTGGTTGGCTGACATGGAGGGCATGCAGACTGTAAGAAACCTGCTCCACTAAGGTTGGCGGACAGGAAGGGGTGTACGGACTGTGAAAAACATGCTCCACGAATCAGAAAATTATGCTTTCGGGTGACCCCATTCAACATAGCGTAACTGAATAAAACTGGGCCAGGACTAGTTAAAGACAAAACTAGTGTGACACAGTGGTGTGATCAGCTGTCTAAACAGCCGTCTGCTTCATAACAGACAGGGAATCTACGTTGAGGTGAACGTGGCCAGTGGTTTCTGTTATTTGTGAGTCATAGTTTCATTTTTTTAAACTTTCATATGCGGTACTACAAAATTATTTAATTAACACCATTGAGGAGGACTTAGCATATTTTGCCTAGTCCAAGTGTGCTGCTTACCTTCAGCAAGGGCATGTGGGCAGTATAACGTTGCTTTAGAAAAATCCTCCAGTTCTTAACTGGAGCTGCCGGCTAGCATTTTCATTTTGTGCAGTGGCGTTAATTGTCAGTGGTTGTTTGTCTCGATAAGTGTATAAGCTGGTTCTGTGTTCTTGTCAATCATCAAATAAGTCCTGCTGATGTAAGTTGTTGTGACATTTCAGCATTGCGGTGCATATATCAAACAGTTTATTTGGCGTCGAAATTAAGTGTGATTGTCGTAAAATTAAGTTGTCGCAAGCCTTATTTGAAATGTAAAATTGTTGTTGACAGCGTACCAGTGTCACTGTACCACCTTCTGCTGACAAACCAGTAGAACCGAGAACTATGAGAAACTCCACAGATGCGGTGGTATGTTTCTTGTCTAAGTCTGTAGATGTTTTATTGAGGCGATGTTTTATTTTCTATAGCTGAGGCGAGAAGATGTGAACTGGTAGTATTGTTGATAGACTGATGTCATCGATCAGTTCGACTCAAAATTCAGGGGGCATGAAAACTGCATATGTAGAAAATTTGATGGTGGAAAATAACAGAGCAGAGGTCCGGGGTGGAAATACGAAAGTGAAAAATGCAGGAGCAGATGTCAGAGGTGAAAAATGCAGGAGGAAGGGTTAGGCAAAGAAAACAAGGTGTCACCTTAACGGCACATAACACTCTGGCCTGCCGTTGCATGCTGCCCCCGGTGAGTTGTGAGTTACATTGCATACGCGAGTGTTACAGACGACGACGACAGACAACAGTGACTGTTACTGGTCTAGCCCCCCTGCACTATGTGTAGGCTGACCAGTAATAGTACTGTGCAAAATTTGCAAATAGTACACACTGCAGTGTGTTTAGCATTATTAATTGGCATAGTGCTAAGGATGAAGAAGTTACGGAGGAGGAAATGTATGGTAATACAGCAACATGAGTCGCGAGTGAAATGACACTGATATCAGTTTATTACAATATCACCCTGGATGGTACGGGCATGGAAGAGCCAGTGTGAAGAGAGCAACCCCCTTCCATCATGAGTCCAGTGGTGGATAATAAATGGACGAGGCCAGGCCACTGGTTAGGGTTAGTGTTTTATGTTCTCTTCAGTGCTTTTATCCTGATAGTTATGTGACAGGAAGGACGTCCGGCCTGTAAAAAAACGCATTCGACTAATTCTCTGTTGGTTGCGTGGCACAGCAGTAGAACGTCGGTCTTTGGCCTGCGAATTTTCCATGTCCTGTGCGAGACCTGTAGCTGATGGGTTACCACTTATGTGGGTAAACCGTCTGCTACAGTTCAACAAACCAGGCCAACTCAGCCTTTCATCTCTTTGGGGTCGATAGATGAATAGTAAGCTGCAATTGGATGTCTCCTACCTCAGTTAGGGGTAGCGCCATCTGGTAATGCTTACGAAGGAAAGGCAGGCACGGTCTATTTGCAGGTAAAACTGTGTGATCCATGCCTGAGCGCTTTGAGATATACATAGTATACAAATGGCGCTATATTAATACTCTTCCTTTTTTCCCTTTCCTTTCTCTTCTGGAACAACTTGAGGAGGACTTGAGCTTGAACCAGCTGGCCCTGATTCACCTGGCAAAAACTGCCGGTAAATGGAAGTAGTAAGTAGTAGTACTGCATCACTGTCATTATTAGTCAACTACATGACAGTTTGTTTAGCACACGTTAAATGTTTCGTTATTTGTTGTTGAGCAGTCGACAGCGTCATACAGTGAGTCGGCGTTTGACTATCTGTCATCAATCATCATCGACACAACACCGCAGCATGGCCGACACTTCTTTGATGTCAACTGCCAGATCTGTACCGGGAAAATCCCCGATCCACTCTACAATGACGATCAGAAGTCCTCCGCCGCAATGCGTGTCACGCCTGCCGACGAAACTCCGGTGTCGGACGATGCGGGATCGACAGCAGCCGTGGTCAGTATGTCACGGGATCCTCGACGTTCCAGGCAAGTTCAGATTCCGAACCCAGTGGCAGCGTCAGCGCCGAAAACAGAGCCTATAAAATCGGAGCCGCCACCTTTGCCACCGTCGAAGCCGGAACAATCACCACGAGAACCCGTGATATCAGTTTCTGTGAAACCAGAGCTGCCAGCAACACCAAAGTCTCCTCCTGCGTCAACGATGTCGATGGTTCTTCCTCCTGTACCGGCTTACCAACTGTGAGTGTACCAAGTTGTCACTGTTTTCTGCAGTTTTGACATCTGAGGGACTTGCTGTGGTAAAGGTTGGATGCAGTTGACTATTGTCACAAGTAGTACATCAGTGCATACACTGTTGTAAGGATGGTATCTCAAGTCATTTGGGATGGTTGGGGAGCCGATAACTGTTGTATGAATAATTCTTTGAATGAGTGATTTTGGGATTTTTTTTCAGTGCTTTTGACACTCTTGATTGGGCGACAGGACCTTCCAATCACCCAATCAGGAGTGTCAGAGCACTGAGAACAAGCATCTGGCTGTACAACGTGTACCACTTATACCTAAAGGTTCTGCTGTAGAACTTGTGGACGAAGACAACCAAGGCAGAACAGACTTAAGCCAGGTTGTACCTGGAAACTGATTCTTGATCTTAGAAGCACTTTAATGCTGCACGTTTCATCAAGAGTCCACACAGACACGGTTCTGTTTGATAGCATTTCTGCCAGTATTCTTAGGTCGACTCTTTGACAGAGTCGACCTAATAAAGCCAGTCTCAAATGTCCGTACTCACGTATATACGTGCTTGCGTACCTACGTCCATCTGTCAACAAGAAGTTTCTTTGATTTCAATGAAATTTGGCATGTAGGTAAAGGTTCATGAGTTATGCACGACGGTATTCAGTATGACCTGATTCAAGGTCAAGGTCACGAGCCCTTCAAAGTTGGAAATCCGTCCATTTTTCAAAAGCTATCTCCTCCGCCATTTACAATGTGAGCTGGCAACTGACCACTGATTCTTAAACTAGGGCACAATATCTAAATTTGATCCGGCAAGATTTTTTATATTTATCCTAGTGTTTGCATCATGTGACTTTGAAGTTGGCACGGTCCTTCCGTTGCGAAGAGTCGACTGTCAGTCCCGTACTGGGCTAATTTATGTTTATATTTCGACCCGTACTGTACGTACAGAATCAACATTAGTGAGCATCTGTTTTTAGGTCGCCGGATTCAATCCAGCAGTCACTGCTTGAAGCCAGTCCCATAGCTCAGCCGTCTCCCTCGGACTTGCCACCGTTCTGGAGAGGCTCAATATGTGCGCAGGAAATCGCTAAAGTTCTCGTTTCAGCATATCTGGTTTCTGGCTCTTTCGATGTTTCCAGAGAGGTACGTTATTTCGTTTGCCGGCTGTTATGATGTATATGGGCATTATAAATAGTTGTTGTTGATTTTCTTATTGTGTATTAGTACAAGCCGAGCAATTTTCTGGAAATGCAGCATCTAATGACGTGTATAAATTTGCCGAGTGACAAGCTAAATCCATCATAACTTACAATGACAAGTTTACATCTGGGAACAGTTTCCTTGTTTTGACAGGAAAATGTGACGTACACAACTGCTATTAAGTCTGTGTAATAATTCGTTGTTAGGTACATTTTATCACCATTCACTATCTGTTCAATTACATTGAGAAGAATCTTGCTTAAAATGAAATGCTCACAGATGATGACGAAATATAGTTATGTACATTTGGTATTTTGTTGGCAATTGTTATGTGCTGAAATGTTGCAGTTTGTGGTAATTGTGCTTGAACGTATGAGCACATTTTGATGCCGAGGTGATGTTTCAGGAGCTGACTGACACGATTGTTATCACTGGGCGACTGCCACCAGAGAACGTCTACCAGTATTTGATGCAGATCAGAAACTGTCCCAGTAGCAGTCGGGTATGTACTGAAGTAATCCTTGCATTAAATACCTGTGGGGATCACTGTATCACAGATAAAGGTTGCTTTTTAGAGCAGCGTGGTCGAGGTTCTCATCTCCGGTGATTAATTTAGTTAAGGTTTTGCATTCGACTGGACAAAAATAGGTCATTTCAGAGACATTCTTTCCAGCCAACCGTTTAGCACGGTACTGAAGTAACTAAACTAACACAACGAAAGCCGACATGCACCATTAAACTGAAAGGTACTGTAATACGCCAAAAAACTGAAGCCAGGTTTGGTCACAGTGTACGACATTCAGCCTGGAAGCAGATTGTGCCTATTCTTACATTCCCACTGCTTATCTTCCCTTCCTGTGCTCTGGGCCCATATAAACCCCTGATGTTAGCAACATACGGCCACTGCTATCATAGGCGTCAGAACGTATATACTTGGGGCGGCTAGAGCTGTCCCACTTTTAAAAGTTGGACAGCTTGAGTGTTAATTTTGCCGTTCGAGCCGTCCCTCTTTTTGCAAAATTTTGATTGATCTACTGTGAAACGTGCACTTCAGAATACTCAAAATGATTGCCACCAGTGGCTTTCTGTCAGCTCTAAACTGCACCAAATTTGTTTTCGGTCGGGACGCTGGAGGAGCTTACAGCGCTCCCCCAGACCCCCTAGCTGGTTTAAGGGGCCCTACTTCTAAGAGAAGGAAGGGGAGGGAAGGAAGGGGAGAGAAAAGGAGGGGAAGGAAAGGGAGGGCATGCGCCAATGAGCCGTCCCACTTTTCTGAACGTTCCAATGCCTCTTGAGTGCAATGCCAGACCTACAGTTACGTTCCAAGCCGCAGAACGCCCATTAGCTGGTACCAAGTTATACTTCTTGTTGATGGTGTCACGTGTGTGATCAACTCAACTTGCCTTGCTGTGTAATTTGGTTCATGGCTGTTGTGTCGTTGTTGATCAGTGGCATCAGGCACTGAAATAATGATGACATTTCTCGAGGTATTTTTGTCGTTGTCAGGAGGTGACGGTGATTCGTTTGCAAGCTGCTGAAGGAGATGGTCCATATTCACAGCTCTTCTCCTACCTCAGTGTACGCAACCGCTGTGGTGTTGTGAGCAGCTGGGGCTCACTGGTCAAAGACCTGTACATCATACCACTGTCGGCCAACAGTGCTATTCCATCCGCTCTTCTGCCATTCTCCGGACCCGGTAAGCACAGTGTTCATATGCGTTGGCTTCAACTTCGGGAGGGATATGGGGACCCGGGACAGGGAAATTCACACCATGCTTTTCTATTTTATATGATGAAGATACACAGGGATGACGCATTTTAGGCTTAACAGTGCATCAGATACATTTGACTGCTGAGCTAAGTCTGGTCATCTGAGAAAGCTTTCATGGAATGTCCACCAGTATTACCAATGCATTGACGCTGATATTAACGTATGTTGCAGTTTCAGTTTTTTAGTCATTATTGATTTGTTTTCCGTTCATTTCTGTTCATTCGTTCACTCCATGTTGGCACTGATTTGCATTTACATCTGCTTGTGCAGTATTTTGCAACATTCTATACTTTGATACTGTTGGTTTGGCATTGAGAAAGGTGTCTTATCTGTAAAAATGCAGTCTTTAACGATTTTTCTCAAGACTTTGGATGACTTCTAGCTAGCGTATGGGTCAGTTTGGAAAATGACTGTAAGAAGAGTTGTGTGTATTGTACTGTCTTTGTAGCTTAGTGGTAAAAAGTCCCATGTGCAGTGTACTTGAATGACCACATTCAGTTTCCAGTCTGGTTTGATAATTTATGTCAGCACCATTACTGCAGATGTTTTGAGATTAATTTCTCGGACAGTCAAGGAGGTCTTCTATAATCTTTGACTGTTACCACCTCTGAAGTTACAATCTTATGGCTCTATATAAGTATGTATATTTATTTCTGTTATGCATTTGCCATCCAACAGTGTTGGCAAAAGATCATATTTTTGGACTGTCCATCCACCGCATTTGTTCATTCATTCGTATTTCCGTACAGATCTTGTAGAAAAATATTTCATGAACAGTTTGAGCAATCTTGATGAATATGCCCTGTGTGGGTTCCGGGGCTGTAAGTTAGTGAGTTGACTTATTACCCGGTTTAGGAACCGGGTACCCGGTTGTTGGAACCAGGTTACCCGAATTTGGTTGTTAGGGTTAGGGTTAGGGTTAGACAGAAAATATTTGGTTAGGCCTAAATATAACCAAAAGGATTTGTTGGTTTTACAAAATAAATTTTGTGACTGTAAGAAAATTATATTCACAAAATTATTTTGTGACAGTAACAAATAGGCCTATTTGTTTGTAAGCAAATAGTCACAAAATTATTTTGTAATGGTCACAAACGTTTTTTTGACTGTTACATTCATAAATCAATTTTTGCAGTGTAGGCAACATGCAAACTTTTATCAAAATCAGAGCATTAGTTTTTGAGTTATCTTGCGGACAAACAGACAAACAGACAGACAGACAAACGCCGGGCGAAATATAACCAATAAGTTATAACAAATATCAGAACTTTTTATCATCGTGGATAGCCTCCCGGCAGCCGGGATCGTAAGCAGCTCACGTTGTAGTCCCGAATGCAACGAATCAATGAATGAATGAATGAAAAAGTGAAAACTAAGACGCATTAGCTTCAAGCCATTGTTTCTGCTTTTATTATTGACGAATACGGACTCGTATAATACACAAATTATACAATGCGTTAACGACACAATATTCAGAAAATGGTTCCGGGTACCCGCGGTTTTGGAACCGGTTCTGGAACTATAGAACCGGTTCCTACGTCAAATCACTACTGTAAGTAAGTGGGAAGTGTCTATGTAAGTAAGTAAGTAAGTGACAAATTTATGAAACCAGAATAGGCCCTCTTTGTTTCTAGGCCGGAGGTCGTAGTAGGCGACCAAACCTGGATTTAGTTTTTTTGGGGGTTTATTTTATGTCGTAGTATATTTTGTTATGGATGTGTGTTTACTTTGTTGTGTTTGTTTTAGTTTTTCAGTACTAAGCCAAGAGATTGGCTGGGAAGAACGTCTCCGAAATGAACTGTTTTGTGTAGAGTGAGACGTAAAACCTTAATCAAGTACAAGGAATATTCACTGGCCCCTACTGATGATTTGATTACATTCTGGAGGTTAAAGGTCAAGTTCACAGCAGGCTGTCAAAAAAGGCAAATCTTGTGAAACCATATCTCATGAACGGATTGAGCAACGTCGATGAAACTTGCAGGGCATATTATCTAGCCCCTACTGATGACCTGGTTATATTCTGTAGGTCAAACGTCAAGGTCACAGCAGGCCGCCGAGGTGGCAAAGGCTTCCACGTCTTTGCTTGGGCCTCAAAGTATCTATTTTTATTCAAATGCAATGTTTCAGGGTTGATGGATGAACGGCCGGACCTGCTTCTCGGCATCATCGTCAGACACGTTGCCAAGCAGCAGCAGCAGCAACAGGTACAACAGCCCGTGGCAGGCAAAGTCACCGCCAAGACGTGGATGTACAATGAACAGCAAGAACATGCCATCATAGAGTCTCCTGTCACTCTTCACAGCACACCAACCACAACTACAACATCAAGCATGGTCATTCATGAGACCGAGACGATAGCGTCACCTGCCAGCCAGGTGAGACAGTTACTGAGCTTTACCTGCCAGCCAGGTGATGGCATTTTTTATCCACACATGCCGATAGGCAAAGTGTGGATATATCGGTTACTGTTTCTATGTTTGTTTGTATGGTTACGGATTACTCTGGCGAGGATAAAGCTAGCGGCATCAAATTTTGCACGGTGGTTTATGGGCGTCCTGGGCAGGTATTCTCCCATTCTGGGAACTTTGCTCCCCCAGAATCCCAAAATCGGACAAATCGGCCACCCACCCGGAAGTAAAGTTCAGGGTGGGAAGAGCTCCCGTAATCACGTGCGTATCAATATCATGCGGCATGTAGACGTAGGATCGGCATGTGTGGATAAACGTCCGTCCCAGAAGACGGACGTACTTGTCTCATTGTGTATCAAACTTCCAGTCGTCATGAGATGACGTTGTGATGGGTACATTTGGTAAAGTATACAAGTAAAGTAGTAAAGTATACGTCAGTTTGTATAGCGCATCGTCTTAACTACCTCTGGCCACGTTGAAAGAGTTGTTCTCCAATGTCGATGCACGCTGCATCCTTCATTTTACCAAGGAGAGCGGCTTTTACCGAGCCATCTAAATAACCTTTTAATCAACCCAATGTTTCTTTTCTAACACAATTCTTTGTGTTTACCATTTGGTTCACCTTATATTTGTTTACATTATACTGCTAAAATGTTTATGGCGTACAACAATTGTAATCAATTAGCTAATATACTACATGGTTAGGTGATTATAATTGTAATTAATTGGATTGTTTATGTCAGCTGGTTATAGTTTTGCAATTTCAGTTAAGAAATAATAATTGAAAATTATAATTCATTTGCTTGTGTGACTACAGGATGGCACAAAAAAAACAGGTCATTGGCCAGTGTTAGTCAAAAAAGGTGACACACGGTAGTGTGTGGTAACTTGTTCAAGGTGTGGATGGATTTTTGGTGATGAATTTATTACAATTATTTACTGCTGATTCCTGCAGTAAAACATCAATGAAAATCAGTCAGCATTTGGCAGAGTTACACAGTGTGGTATTGTGGCACTTTTTGATTCACAGTGGGTGGCCATCAGCCGTTTTTGAGCCACCGTGTATGTGTGTGATTTTATGCCAGGACGCTGACGATTACTTGGCCAGTGAAGGTGAATCCGCAACACGCACAGTTTTCGTTCATGATGCCGATTCCAGTGGCCAGTCAGATGCTGAGGAGATGTCGGATGTCTTAAAGAAAGACCCGATCATTTCAAAATATTCCAAGTACCGCGTCACGAAAAAGACTGCACAGCAAAAGAGCAGCCGTAAGTGTAATTTAATCCACGTATGTGATTTATTTGGATTTCACCGTTGGTGGTCGGCACATCAGCAGATGAAGTGTGTTTGCAATTCTGCTACCACAACTCTTTTGTTTTTTTGGTTGACTCTTCGACAGAGTCGATCTAATAAAGCCGGTGTCAAATGTCCGTCCTCCCATGTGTACGTACGTCAGTCCACAAAAGGCTTCTTTGATTTCAATGAAATTTGGCATGTAGGTAGAGATCGATGAGTGATGCACGACGGTATGCAGTATGACCCGATCCAAGGTCAAGGTCAAGGTCACGAGCCTTTCAAATTTGGAAATCTGTTCATTTTTCAAAAGCTATCTCCTCCGCCATTTACAATGGGAGCTGGCAACTGACTACGGATTCTTAAAGTAAGGCACAATATCTAAATTTGGTTGGGCCGGATTTTTGATATTTGGCTAATTTTTTTGTTTACTCGGTCTTTTCTACTGGAGTAACTGTAGGTTGGGTTGTTGAGTCTCTCAGAAGAGAACCTTTGGGGATAATTGGAGAACTGACTTGTTACAGGCTGGATGCCCCCTCTCTGGTCCCTAGCACCCAACCAACTCCATCAGAGACTGAAGGAAACGTGAAATGCTGATGCCAACAAGAGAAAATTGCCTACATGACTTTATCCTTTCTTCATTCACCAACTGAGGGAAGATGCCACACACTTTATACTGGATGTAAAAATCATCGTGGCAAATAAATAATGTTACAATCAAATTTTCAGCTGTCAATTTTGTGAATGCTTCCATTTTTTGATCGATTCATGATTAAAACTCTTAACATGCAGAACAGAGCTAGGGCTGAGAATTAATAATGTTAATTATTAGCATTAACACGTGGATGATTTTACCTGTTTGGCGTCAGTGCTTTGAGCTTTGTTCGTCATTTTGACACTGTCGATGGCGACAGGAAAGACATTAGTAGTAGTACTAGTAGTAGTAGTAGTAATAGTACATATCACTAAGTAGTAGTAGAACGTGCTGATTAACGTGGCATAAGCTAAGTAGCTTCTAGGACATGGTACACAAATACACATTGGCCTGTAAGAACCTGATCCAACAGCCTCCAGTCGTAGGCAGCAACTTCACCCCGAGAGGTGACACATAGCAAACTCAATGAAACATATCATCTATGATTCTGGCCCATTGGCTCCATTGTGTGAAAACATGATGTCGTCCACAAAACTGGAAGTTGGTTGTGACCATGAAACAGGTTGTTGTTATGTGTTATTCTATTTTCGGGTGCCAGGCCTACTCTGGACAAGAAGGACAGTTTGTGTATGTTAGTATCATTGTTGTTAATTAGTTTGCATATTCTATGTACTGCAGTAGTGCTGTCGGATGAGAATGATCATCGTCCGTACGATCCGTTTGGTGATGATGAAGATGTAACGTCATCAGTTCCCATAGTACCAGTGACGAGAACTGTGACAACTGCCACGTCCGCGCCGGCTGCTGCAGTAAGTCCAGTACTTCTGGCATACTGACTAGTCGAGTTTATCAACCACATTGCTAATTTCATTGTTCAACTTTATTGGCAGAAAGTGATCTTCAGTTTAATCGTAATAGCATTAATGCAACTGCATGTTTTTGATACACACACATACACACAGTTTTAATGGTTATCTTCCTGATGAGCCTGGGTCAGCCAGTTGCCGCCTTATTTTCTTTCTCCACCTCTGCCATAAGAGACTTCTCGATTTTACATCAGTTTTTACAGGTCCCATTCCGCTCCCATCACTGAACCAACAGAATCAGAGCACTGACGAGAAATCACTGATACAAATGCAAGACAAATTTATAATGCGCCGATTAGTCCAAGCAAAAACCGGAATCAGAGGCGCGAAAGGCGACTGTTACTGTGAGTGATCAGCATATGCTCTGGAGAAAAGTTTGCATTTAAGGTTACGTTTAAAACTATTTACACAAGTTGCAGCACGGCAGTTAAGAGGCAGGTAATTTCAGATCTCTTGAACACTAACAGAAAATGCTTTGTCAGCCACGGTTAGCGGCGTAGCGTAGTGGTAACGGAGTTGGTTGTATCAACGAAGTTACTCTACGTCAAGCCCGGTTAGTACTGGGATGGGTTACATGTCCGGGTTCGACTCCCGGAGGCGGCACTTTATTTCGGTATGTAACCAGCCACCCAAGGCCAACTCAGCCTTTCATCCTTTCTGGGTCGTTAAATTGAGTAGTGAGCAACTTTATCGGATGTGTGCCGGTCGCACCATCTGGTGAATGCTCACGAGGTTAAGCCAGTGCGGTCGATTCAATCGCTGTGCGCCGTGTGTGTATTGTTAATTGCGCGGTATGTCAGCAATTTAATAAACGAACATTATTATTATTACTACTATGATGAGAGACGTGTGAGAAAGGGCGGCTAAGCAGCTGTTTATCCGACTGTTATCATCCTTTGTTGATCAACCGACTACTAAGCAAGAGACGTCATGCATCCTTTGTAGATTTGTGGATAATGAGAAATGAAAGAGTAGAGTGCCAGAAAAATAACCAGATACCTGTTTCAGCTTTGTTCTGCCATGCTCCGCTGGCCTCAGTCCTTTTAATTTATCGACGCATGACTTTCCCTGACTGGCAGCTTTTTCTTACTTTTATAGAAATACTCTCGGTGTACAGCTTGAAATGATGAAGCATATTAGAGATGAAATAAGCCTCGTTAGTATTTGTTGCGTGTTACAGTGATTTAATTTTTCAAAGTCCAAGACAGCATTTTTGTTGTGTAAATAGCTACTATTAGGATGTCTATGTTTGTACACGTCTTGCCGTTATTGGTATGCCTTTGACATGTGGCTTTTGATTTCCAGTGTCCTGTATAAACTGTAACCGTGCTGACACCTTGATAAGCAGCGTCAATGCTGTTAGCCGCACCGGCGTGAGCTGAAGTTAATAGACTTGGCTGGCCACTGGCTGGCGCAACACACAGCGCCAGTCATGGCTAAGCCAGACAGTAGGCCACGTCTATAGAGGGCGTGCTAGAAATACCTGACAAGCTGTTCACCTCCTACTAACCCCGCCTTCCCCGCACTTACACACACATATGCACACACCTACCAATTCCCCTCCTCTCCCTGGGCTAGCGCACTGGACCGTTACACGGTCTCAGCACTGATAAACAGAAGAGGCTGGACCGTTGCCCACAATAAAGAAAGAAAGAATGACACGATGCAGAAATGCTTGTAACAGATGCTAAGAAGTAGACAGCTTAATCTACCACAGTGAACAACAAACATAAAATTAGTGAGGGGGAAAAGTAAAAATACAAACTGACTAGCACAGTAGGTCCGGTGTGAATCCTAGTCCATGAGGCAATTGCGTGTCGTGGTGTTTTGTAGACGGCTGCTGATGCCGGTGTGTCTAGTGATGTACCAACCTCATCAGTATCGACTAACATTGCCGGCATTGACCTGGCTCTGCTGGTCGACCAGCTGACACGCACCGGCAGCTCGCCAGAAATGACCGCCACCGTGCTGTCGACGCTCGTTGCAACATCACCAGACGCCGGTCCGGATGAACAGAAGCAGATCCTGCAGAAGCTGACCGAGGCGCTGCGTGAGAGACAGCGACAGATTGAGCTGCAGAAAGTTGCAGCAGTCAAGGCCAGCAGCGTCGCGTCAGCTGTCACTAGCACAGTAACGACGTCCCAGCCTGCCGTCTCAGTCTCCACTCTGTCACCGCGTGTGCTTTCCACTACAGCTAGCGTTGAATATAAACCCGTGATTACAACGACTAAAGAATCAACGTCCAAACTTAATGAGGCTTTATTACCTAAAACTACCAGTACTGTGACACTTCCTGCTCTTTCAGTAGGAACGACTTCCAGCAGTCCAGTAATATCCAGTTCTTCAATGGCTTCTAGCACTCAGCAGTGGGTTCCTGGTGTTCCCATCTCTTCGGCTGTTGCATCCTCATCCATTAACGTCTCAGCTTCGTCATCGTTACCGGTTACCATGGCACCAACGTCTGCAGCCGTCGTTCATCCGCCAGTCACTTCGGCTTTGCCACCTGCGGTTCAGCAGATACTCAGTGGGCAGTCTTTCGAAAACCTGAAGAACATTCTTGCAAATGTGACCAGCCGTAAAACTGCTGGCGTTGGCGTTCAAGATCCGGGCAGCATTTGCAGTACTGGTTCAGTGGTGCGGACTCACGAAACGCTAGACAGCTATACCACAAGCAAAGGTTCGAGATCTGACTTGCTCAGAATGGCGCCGGAGTCTGATTTGCAGTCAAAGAAATCACCAGAACAGGATGAGTTGTTTGTTGCCAATGTTCATGGAGATGTTGACTATCGCAGGCAGCCAGCAGTGCCCAACGATCCACCTAAAACTTCTTCTCTATTTTCTGTGGCTCAGCCCGGATGGATTGAAGCTGGAGAGCGTCCGTTGCCTGGAATTCTCCCTCCACCGCCGTTACCTCCAGGCCTCCCTCTACCACCATTGCCTCCAACTCTACCCATACAGCCGTCAGAAGCATCATATGTGGGTGTGGGTGGTTCGAGGTCGTTACTACCTGGTCCATTCACGTCGAATTTGAGCTATGAAGCAAAGAGTTCAAGTGTTGGCCCATTGCTGCCCGCTCCACTGCACACCAGTAAACCTCAGGCGCTGCTGCCCACACCAGAGTCTTTGAAGCCATCTGCAGATCGAGAGGAGAGAGGTCGAGAGAGTCGAGAAGGGAGAAAGCCGAGGTCTGAGGTCGAAAAAACCAACAGAGATCAGCCTGGATACAAGGACAAGGATCGTCGGCCAGCCGATGAAAAATCATCAAGGGATGATAGATCATCAAGCAAAGATAGCTATCGAAATCGACAAAGCTCAAGGGAACAATCGGATGTCGCTGATCGCAGACTTGAGCGTCGAGATGGAAGCCGATCCATGGACCAGTCCATTACTCAGAAGCCAGCTTCCTCATACAGAGGAAGCGAGGAACGGGAACGCAGTGGTACAAAGGTGCCAGTTGAGGAAGGACCTATAGTAATAGATGACGATTGTGAGGACATTCCATTACCTCCATTACCTCCGACCACGGCAGCTTCAAAAACTCCAGAAAATGTAGCACCGTTCGCCGAAGGTTCCACCAGAAAAAGCCAGCATTCTGAGACAGACCGAAAGGCCTTACTACCAACGCCAGCTAAGCAAGATTCCGCCGGAGGAAAGAGGAAATCAGATGAGCCACGAAGAGAGCAGAAATTTTCTCGTTGGGATCATAGGCGTTCTCTGAAAACGCCTCCCTCTGGCAGCAAAGCCGGGCCAGAATCAAAAGGTAAGAAGGCTTTGTTGGAAACTCCGGTGGCATCTGGCACTTCAGAGTCCGGACGTGCAAAAGATTCAGCTGGAGACAGCTACAGTAAGGATGCGAAAGACTCGCGAACTGCTAAATATGATTCTGACTCAAAGTCCTATGAGAGACGTCGAAGTCGGTCAAGGTCAATGACAAGGCATATTGCGTCGAACTTGGTGGATCGCAGCCGGCGAAGACTTGGATCGATGCGACGTCACAGGTCGTCTTCGCGGGACCGAAGACGTTCCAGTCATTCAGGTTCTCGAGCTGGTGGAGTGCACGACGTCCGCAGAACATCTCGTTCTAGAGAGCGACCAGCCCCACAATCGGCTTCCCGAGAACGACTGGAGGAGGAGGAAAAGCGCTTGAGAAAACAACTTGATGATCTAGTAGCGAGAAAGAATGAGGGCAACAGAGGTGGTGATCGCCATCATAGTCCGACGTATGGACAGGAGAAGCCAGCAGATATTCCATCGCTGTTCGACGTAATGCAGCGTCCAGATGCTCACATAAATGCTGATCATCCGCTTCCAAGGCGCCATCTCTTACCCGCTCCTCGTCTTGTTTCGGCTAACCTCAAAGGAAAACCACTGTTGGATCTCCCTGAAGTTCTGAGACCAGCCGACTCAGACAGAATGAGACAGGATGTTGACAGAGAGAGAGGCTTGCTGCACTGTGGCAATCAGCCACCGAATCAACCTTTGCTTCCTCCGGCCGCCATCTTGCCAGGCCGACCGTTTGTACAGGAGTACAGTCACAAACCTGCCGAAACGCGTAGAGCAGACCAGCTGAGATTCCGAGAAGTGATCGACTATACCCACAGCGATAAAGATGCAGAGCCCAACAGACCCACTTTCCGTGATGAGCCCAGCAAACATCGATACCGACCGTATCCGGTGCCCGAAGATCGACACAGAATGCGTCCAGAGTCGACGGAACGAGGTCGCGTGCGGCATGACAGAGAACGACAGAATGAACAGAGGGATGAGGCGGCGAAGTCGTCGGATTTTAGTACTGAAACGGCATTGGATAGAACGGCAGTGGAAAAGGTTGGGTTATCCGAGGCGAGTGTTTCCGAGCATATCTCGACGTCTTCTTCTGGTGCTGAGCAGCAAAAAAGCATGTGGAAGCCCATTACAGCCACTCAGCCTGTCGTGAGTACTGCGGCTAAGCCGGAATTACCTGTAGTTAGTGAAGAGAGTTTGCTACCGCATTCTTCAGCTCCCAGTACTTCCACAACTGGAGATACCTCGGTCGATAATAAACCGGACTCCACGTCGACAGCTGAAAACAAAGGCACCCTTGCTGCTGCTGCCGACAGTCCTGTACCCCAGCCCCCTCTTCCATTTCCAATTCCACCAGTTCCACCAAATTTTCCGGCATTTGTGCAGAACATCCGACACATGATGTTTATACGAGGTCGAGCGAGAGTTCCATTCAACCCGATGGCTGCCGGAAACATGCAACCTCCTCCCATGCCGGGCATGTTTCGACCACCTCCGAGTTTTTTTCCGGTGGCACCAGCAAGTGAACCTTGTGTGCGCCCAGATTTCCCTCCTGTGATAACATCGGCAATCAGAGCATCCGCGCCCGTGGTAGGACAGACTACCGAGGCTTCCGCTGCTGTTAAGAAGCCACTGCTGGGCGACTATCCGGGAAATTCGAAGATCCCGTCTTTGATGGACGAAGGAACGGCCGGCCTCGATTCTGTTCAGTCTGAAACGGTGCAGCAGCAACATGCAGATATTCCGAGCATTGAAGA
>Ga0209780_1000129_pt1 | contig 34285 bp, 18 predicted proteins | sample WorMetexBAHAMAS2_FD_187384 | JGI IMG/M metagenome (GOLD analysis project Ga0209780, IMG submission 187384) | Marine gutless worms symbiont microbial communities from Max Planck institute for Marine Microbiology, Germany - Inanidrilus exumae... | ecosystem: Host-associated > Annelida > Digestive...
GGTCATAACAAAATGATTTTTGCTGTTTCCTACGTGTAATAAATAACTAGACCCTTACATTTAAGTGTTAAACTGATGATCAGTTTTTGTTATTAATTTGTAGTAGCATTGGTTTGCCTTGCACTTTGGGATGGCTGTCGTTACTAATATGCAATGTTAACTGGTTTGAAGCGTTTTGGCTATGTCTGTCTTACCTTATCTGTGTTAAGAGCCGTTAGAAGTGTTGTGTCGACCCTGAAATGGGCATTAATGGTATTTCAGTAGTCATGCCACTCACTGAAATTGCCAAATGTGATTGGTCAGAGTTGTCTTACATGGTTTGTAACAAAATCCAGTGTTGAGTTGACCACCCCCAACTGCATCACAGTAGATGGAAAACATTGACCAGTTTGTTGACATTTGGCTGACTAATCCTGCGTTGGTTTTTGTGGGCTACATTGCATGTGTCGAAGCAATTACTTGCCGTGTTTGTGGCATTTTCGCAGAAAATGTATGAACCAGTATATTCTTATTATGCTTTCGCCACCTGACAGTATCAGTTAAGGCGTTATGTTTTTAAGCTGTCTCACTGTCCCTTTCGTTCTTTTATCCTCCCATTCATCGGATCGGATATTGTTATCACGAAATCTATGAACGGCTTGAACTGTTTTCATAAAACTGACAGCGAATAGTCACTAGCCCATACTGATAACCTGGTTAGATTCTGGTCAAGGTCACAGCAGAATGGTTACAAAGGCATCCATTTTGATGCTGAGGTGTCGAAGTCCATTTTCTACTTCACACTATTATTCCAGAAATTTTAACTTGGACGTGGGCAGATGAAAACTAAGTCCTGCCTGCAGTTCAGATGTTTTTAGTCGACAGTATTTGCCATGTAATACTGCAGCTTGGTCTCGGTCTCGGTCTAAGTCTCAGAAAATTGTGATCTTGGTATATGTTGCATTGATGTGGCCCAGTGCGCTGCTGCCATTTGATCTTGTCACCAAAGATGGTTCTCGAGTTAATCTTTTTGGTATTGGTTCCAGCACCTTCTGATCTTCATCTTTATCTTGGCTTTAGCTTTAATATCAACATTGAGGTTTTGTTCACAATACTGACCACTTCTGTTTATATGTAGCTAGTGGTTATTTTGCTTGGTGCATGAACTGATCTAACATAAATCATCAGCATCATCGATGCAGTGTTTCATAGCTAACATTTGTATGTCGACTCCTAACACTTTCGGTATCTAGCTTTTCTAATGCCATAATAATTATGCTGTAATATCAACCAATGTCACAGTGAATATATTGGTCCTTGATGGGTAATCTGTTACATTTGATGCATTAATGACGGGCGTGAATGGGATGCCCACCCACTCACACTCCGCTGTGCCCATCAAGGGAAAGTGTATTAATTGTCATATTGCTCTAATTGTCTTTTGCTGTGGGCATTCCGATGCACACTGGTGTAAAAAGCAGTTGCTTATGTGACTGATGTATTGCCCCATGCAGGTCCCACGGCTGTAAGAATAGACTCAGTCCATTTCCAAGCCGGACATAGTACAATGCAACCAAACCTGACTTTAGTTTTTAGGCCACGTTGCCTGCATGCAGTGCATAGATATGGCCTATTGCACGTACCATGGTCTGTCTGTGGGTGTGTCGGGCACACGGGTGAGCTGTACAAAAAAATGGTAGAACCAAGTGAGATGCCATTTGGAGGCTGACCCATGTGGTGGTACAAGGAACCATGTATTAGGTGCGGGTGCAGATCCCCACGGACCACGAGAGTTTTGAGTTATGACATGCGCCAGCTCATTCTAACTTACCTAATGTAGGCAAATGTTCCTGCCCCATGCACGTGGCGGACGAATGCATTTGCCACTGCAAGGGGTGACACCGTGGTGATGCGGCTTCTTGCCACATTACTTTGGTTGCTTATTGTTTTTATTTTGTGCTTTAGTATCTTTCAATTCATTGACGCATGTCTGGTTTTTAGGTCGACTCTTCGACAAAGCCGTTCTAATAAAACCAGTCTTAAATGGCCGGTCGTCTTTATGTACGTGCGTACGTGCGTCCGTCCACAAAAAGTTCCTTCGATTTCAATGAAAGTTGGCACGTAGGTAGAGGTCGTCGAGTAATGCACGACGGTATGCAGAATGACCCGATCCAAGGTCAAGGTCACAAACCCTTTAAAGTAGGAAATCTGGCCGTTTTACACAGCTATCTTGTGTACCATTTACAATGGGCGCTGGCAACTGACCACAGATTCTTAAACTAGGGCACAATATCTAAATTTGACCGGGCCTTATTTTTTATATTCGGCCAGGTGTTCGTGTCACGTGACTTTGAAGTTGGCACAAATGTCAGTTGTGAAGAGTCGACTGTCAGTCCCCATACGGGGCTAATTTTGTTGTTAAGTGATTGGCTGGGACGATTGTCTTAGAATTTGCCTATTTTTGTTGAGTTAGACTGAAACCTTCACTCAGTCTAACTAACATTGCCCTCATACACAGGTTTGATGTAGTGAATTGTCCATCACAACAGTCTTTGTCTTGGTGTTTTGTGGTGTTTTAATAGTGGAATTTGCATTTGTGTAGTGATACGTACTGTATTCATAATTTTGGATTTTTTCTGATGACAGTTTTTCAATGCTTTGACTCTGTTGGTTGGGAAACAGAAAGGGGATGTGGTCGGTGAAAACCTGCCCAAGTCCCAGGGGTTCTTGCATCGTATTGGCTCCAGGGCTATAATTTGCCTTGATTTATTCGTTGATTTAGGTGCTACATAAATCAATTATTTACTTATTTTCTTACTTGCTTACTTATTTACTTCTTTAAGAACAGGCCCATTCTGTTTTAAGTACGGAAGTCGTAAGAGGCAGTCGAATCTGGAATTAGTTTTTTGTGTTTAAATTGTGTTGAAAGCGCAGTTAAGCTCCAACCAACCAACCTTTTGTGTTTATTTTATGTTATAATATGTGTTTGATGTTTAGAAACACATGGCAGCAACGTTGTCGACATTGCTGTTGGAGTCACTGTTGGCATAGTCGTGGTTGTCGTCATTGGTGTTCTCATATTCTTCTACAGGAAGTCAGCGCTATTCTTCTGTAGTTTTAGTATTTTCTGTTCTTTAATGTTGTTGTATTACATGCTGTGTTTTCTATGTAGATGGTAATTTGAAGACTTTGTGTCTTATTATGCTGTCTGTCTGTCTGTCTGTCACATTTGCATACTTACTGTGACTCACCAGGGGGCAGCATGCGACGTGGCCAGCGTACATTTCGGCCCGATGATAAGGAGGACCGACATACTTGTTTTTACCAGCGGATGGATGGACGTGAAAGCTGACTGTTAGACAAAAGTATGGAAATGAGAATTGATGCATTTGAACTTTGGTGTTAGAGATGTATGCTGAAGATCAGCGGGAAACAAGTTTCAAACGTAGACGTCTTGAAACAAATTTGATTAAAAGAGATGCAGTTTTATAAGCAAATTGCACGACAGAAAATTGCATTTGCTGGATGTGTACTTGGAGAAAGCAGTAGACCAAGGAGGATGTGGTTGGGTGATGTAAAGCAGTGGACCATTCAGGATTGATATGAGGAAGTAAAAAAAAAGAAAATCTGAGCATCATGACGTATGGACACATGGCAACGCGATGGTGATGATGACTGACTGAGCAATAAGTTACTAAGCACTGAGCAATTGATCATATGCATGTGTCTGGTCAATAATTTGTAAATAAATGACGTTTAAGCTAGATATTTGGAATGCTGGTTAACCTTATCCCTGTCTAGATCATTTTCAAAGCTCATGGTGATTGGTCAATGTTCATGGTCACACGATGAACATTTTTCTTTTCTGGCTATGGATGCACATTATGGCATGACCTCTTTTTGGTTTGTCAAGCTCTTTGTGCTAAAGTGCTCAGTCCGACCTTGAGTGGGGTCTTTACAGTGTGGTTTCTATATTTAGAAATAAGAAGTTATGAGGAAATATGTAGAAATTGGTAAGAAGATGAGCACTTTATTGTGATTGGCTGCAGTATACAGAACTAGGTCAGTAGATCGACGTGTGGTTGGTTGAACAGGCGGCTACAGCATACGACACACTACTCGGTACTGCACAGTCGTTACCATGACAACAATGCTGACATGATAACGAACCTGCTGGCGGAGAATGACGACGATGACGACGACGCTTTAATTGATCCGATGAATCTGGAATCAGCCGCACATCACCGCCTCGCACTGAACGACCAGGATGATGACGACCCACTTTGTAAGTAGTGGCTTCTGTCAATAGGTCATCACTTCCATTTTGTCAGCTGCCCCATCTGGGCTTTGGGGCTGTAATGCGTCCGGATTCATTCGTTGATTCTGGCGTTGTATAAATCGACCGACCCTTGACCTGGAAGACTATCGTCCTTCAGTGCTATTACACTGTAGGTTGGGTCATCTGACCTGTAAAATCGTCTCCGAAATGACCTATAATGTGTCGAGTGGGACGTTAAACCCTACAATACCATACTCTATAAATCATTCATTTACTTACTTACTTACTTCCTTGCTTATATTCTTCCTAAAGAATAGGTTTCTTCCATTTTCAGCCCGTAGGACATAAGAGGTGATCAAACGTGGCTTTAGTTTTTTGTGTTTGTTTTGTGTTATACTCTGTTTTGTTATGTTAAATTAAGTTATTCATTGGTGAGGTGGCAGTTTGGCGTAGTGGTAACACGTTGGTCTCGATCAACGAGGTTAACCTACGCTGAGCCTGGTTAGTACTGGGGTTAATGACCATGACTTTATTTTGGTATGTAACCAACCACCCAGGTCGACTCAGCCTTCTACCCTCCATTGGACGGTAAAATGAGTACCAGCCAAAGGGCGGTGATGCTTTGTGGCTGGGGAGTAAAGGCAGGCATGGTGTAATTTGCAGGTAAAACTGTGTGATCCATGTCTGAGCGCATTAGAGGTAGTTGCGACGATGCGCTATACAAATCGACGTGTACTTTACTAAGCCAGGAGATTGGCTGGGAAGAACGTCTCAGGAATGACCTATTTTGTGTCGGGTGGGACGTAAATGGTTAACTCAGTCAATCAACCATTGTGTCGGCCATTTTCCGTATGAACCTGGGTTAGTCAGTTCTGTCTCATTTCCGTCGTCTACTTTTTCCAGTGGAGAACGTTTGTGTATAAGTAACGCAGGTGTTTAACAGGCTAGATGCCCTCCGTGTTTTCCAACCAACAGTGTCATAGCACTAAAGAAAACACAGCAGTCCTTATCTTTTTTCGTGTACCACTGTACTCCCAATGGAAGCGACATTGCTTTCGTTATGCTGTCTTTCCACGGCCAGAACCCGTTCAGTACTGTCTCTTGCCCCAAGATCTGGGGTCATCGTAGAAGAATGAAGGCAGCTACAGTCCAGAAGTGTGGTGGGAGCATTACTACACATAGTGTAGGGGGGCCAGACTAGCAATGATCGCTGGTGGCTGTTGTCGTCTGTCGGCATCGTCTGTCGTATGTAACGTAGCGCATATGCAACGTAACTCACCAGGGGGCAGCACGCGGCGGGCCAGTTGTGTTGTGTTACGTCCCGTCAGGGCGACACCTAGTTATACGTGAAAAGCTGAAACGCCAGTTCCCAGTCATAATTGTATGTCGTATTTATTTAGGTGCACATATAATAATGTCAGATTCGGGTGGCGGCGGAGACAACGATCCTGCTAACTGCTGAGTGGGACCGAAGTGAATTGGTGTACATGCTGCGTATCATTCTAATGTTTCTCGTGTTAATATGATTTTGATTCTTTTTTTGTTATAAAAATTTAATCTACAGATGTGTTGCTTCTAATTTTTGCTGAAGTTACTTATGTTGAATAATCTGCACGTTCAAAACATACAGTATATTTGCACTAAATCATATGGAAAATTTCATAAGTGAAACAGCTTATAGTTTTCTGGTGTTACGTAACATTGTTAAACATTTTCAAGATGATTGTATCATTAAAACAGTGTGAAATGTCAGACAATCAAAATACGTTGGTGTAAAATACCGATACTATTTAGCAACAAGTGTATACTTATGATGATTTTTTGTGTAAATTCAGTTGGACACTTCAACCAATGAATAGTTTTTTTGATAAGAATTTTTAAAAGAAGCTTATGCACTCGTGCCTAGTAGTGCCATTTGGTGATTGAGACACAGAGGATGCTGATAACTCATCCAGAGTTGTTATAATTTAGCTCTGCCCCATCCGGGAGTCGAACCCTAAGATCTTTGAATCACAAATGCAATGTCCAACCCTTTGATTGCCAGTTTTTAATTAAGATATATCAACCTATTACACTGACTACGTCTAGCAGAAAGCATAGTGTAATGGTATGGCGTCTGTCCGTCTGTCTGTCTGTCCTGTCGGCATACCTGACTCACCAGGATGCAGCATGTGATGTGGCCATTGTACAATAAGGAGGACCGACATACTTGTTATGGCTCGAATTATCCAGCACAGAAAGTGATGCAAGTTTGATTTTCAACTTATTAGGCATCATTTTTAAAGCGAACTGTTTTATAGTGTATGAACTAACAATTTAGACAAACCACAAATTGTATTTCTGTAATGACTTAAACATCTTTGAGCTGAGGTTTTTGTGATTTTGTGTTGAGATTACATTTGGACCCATCACGAGTACGTTGCAGTTACTTAACGTTAGACTGCGCTGTACAGTGGCATACTGCATGAAATTGATAAATGGCACATTTCGTGATATTCGTTAACTTGCTTTGTCTGCATCCTAGCTGGCTGACATTATGTTTGGCTTATTCTGCACATTTTCGTATAGTCCCTAAAAGCACCAAGCCGCTGAACAGCCTATTATAATGCTTTCTTGCATATGTGGACATATATGCTCTGTATCAGACGCATACTTTCATTGCCGGTACACTAACCCTGTACGCTTAGTTTTTTGCTAGTTCTGACATATTCTGATGGATTGTATTCCAGAAATATGCCGAAATTTAGTTGATGCATCAACTATTTATGTCAAATGATTGATAACTGTAGTGGTTATGAGGGTCATATGTTGTAGCTAGTGATACTCATTTTGGAACGTGGTCTATATGTCGTCTGTATGTGCACTGTGCAAACTGAAGTTATTAAGCAGTTTTGGTGAACTCTTGTAGCAGCTAGAACTATGCACAGTGTGGCGTATTGTGTTACTGTTATTATTATTATTATTATTATTATTTTATTATTCTGCCCGTGTGGATAGTGAACTGAGCAAGAGAATTCGGTACTTGTCGCAATCATGCCTCCAAAGGGGCAACCAAAAATGTGAGACATGAAAATGCGACACAGTCAAAAATGCAGAAGTGAAAAATGTAGCACATGAACATGTGGCACAATGTTGTGTGGCTGGAAATTGCAGGAAAAGCTGCCATCGAAAGCCAAACAAACATTTTATGGTGCTGAAAAACTAAATTTGAGGAATCACAAAACGTCATACGTATAATATTGCAGTAAGAACATTTCTGTCAATCGTACACATGTAAAAGAGAAAAATGCGTTATAGGTCTATCTAAAGGCAGAAAGAAGTTATGACATGAAACAGATTTAACAATTGGCAGTCATAAAACTCACTATATAACGTCCTGACAAAGTTAACTAACTACAGAAAGCTGAATTAATTGTTAAGCAGTATAGGTGAATATGTAAAGTCAGCAAACGCTTATTCAGTTAATTGTGTTGTCACTTGCAAAACTCACTATTGAACGCCTTTACACAGTCGATTACAATAGGTTAGTTCACATAATTGTCAATGGTTAAACTGTTTATACAGTGTCACCTTTCTATATTCTGTATTTCCTGCATTTTCGTGGCTCACATTTCCACTCCTGCATTATTCAGGGTTGGTACAGATCCTGGAAAGTCCTTGAATTTTAAAATCACGTTTTTCAGGCCTGGAAAGTTCTGGAATCTGGTATGGGTCCTTGAAAGTCCTGAAAAGTCCTTGAAAATGACCAGTCTCTTTTGAACATTTTACAGTGTTGTATATTACAACATAAAAGCTGCCTACTGAACCATTTCGGTCACAGCCGCTTATTGATTTACTCAAAGTTTGATATTGGACTCACAGCTAAAAAGGCTGTCAAGGACGTTTTCAACAAAAAAAGGTTACATATGAGCAGATCCTTAGCTTTTATTTTTCTTGCCAAAATTGATTAAAGACAAACCGTAACAAAGTTGTTGGACAAGACTGCAATTCAGTACATGTTTGGAAGAGGTGCGATGCGATATGCTTAGATCCGCGCAATATGACAGACACAGACAAGAACCTAGTACGTCTCAAGTCAGTTTTGTGCCACCTTGTACAGTGCAACAGAGTACCCGAAGCTGATGTTGATGACGTACTAACACAGTATTGAGAATATTCAAGTGAAGTGGTGCAAAAACACTTTTCTGCAGTCATTGATTTTGATCCGTCTAAAACAGTGGCTGGGAAGTAACCATGCAGTAAGCTGCCAGCTGTAGTTTGGTTACCCTCTGATTGTTGCTGTACCGGTAGTTCAAAAGTAAAACAGCATAAAAGATCCTGGTAAGTCCTGGAAAACAGGCAGCTGGGGTCTGCACCAACTCTGATTATTGTGCCACATTTTCTTGTATCGGCATTTTCAACATCCCCTTCCAGAGGTTCTGTTTTGGAAGAGTTGGAGGAGGAGAATCAAGAGCAACTGGCCAATCCAAGATCTGGAAATATTTATTAAAACAGTGTATTTGTGTGCATGTATGTAATGATCTTTGGTCTCGGAAAGTTGTGATGTCATTGATCTTGATGATGATGATTACCATATATTAGTACAGTGTCATTATTATCCAAGTGTGTGCTAATTCATTTTTTGAACTGGTTTTTTGTTGTCTTGAGCAGCTGAACTGACTTTATTTGCACTTTGATATCTGCACAAGGCACATTTCGTATTTGTGTTCTGTGGAGTTTATTGTTACCAAAAACATGTAAAGTATATGTGTGAGTTTTGCATCCTGTACAGGTATGTTTGAATTGGATTGGAACTGGTTCTTTATTTTAAATGTTAACACTGCTTTCACTGTGGCTTGAGGACAGCATTTGTAAAATAGATCTTGAGCTGATTCTCAGAAGTTCTTAAAAATTAGGGAAATTTTAAAAAAACCTAGCTACTGTCTTAGGAAACACGTAAAAAATAATTTCGGGAAAAAACTCCGGGATTATTTAAATCATCAATGACATTTTGTGCACACTGTCTATAAGTAGAAGAAGTGACTTGCAATTTTCTTAAGTATTTCTTCAGAATTCCTAACTTTCTAACCTGGGAATAAATTATGAAAATTAATTAGGATAAAAAGTTAGACCCGTACGGGACTGACGGTCGACTCTTCAGAACTGACTTTTCTGCCAACTTCAAAGTCACTTAACACAAAAACTAGGCCGAATATCAAAAATTCGGCCCGATCAAATTTAGATATTGTGCCCTAATTTAAGAATCCGTGGTCAGTTCCCAGCTCCCATTGTAAATGGCGGAGGAGATAGCTTTTGAAAATGGCCGGATTTCCAAATTTGAAGGGCTCGTGACCGTGACCTTGGATCGGGTCATACTGCATACCATCGTGCATTACTCATGGACCTCTACCTACATGCCAAATTTCACTGAAATCAAAGAAACTTATTGTGGACGGACGAACGTACGCACGTACGTACGTACGGACAGACGGACATTTGAGACCGGCTTTATTAGGTTGACTCTGTCGAAGAGTCGACCTAATAACAAGTTAAGAAATTAATTTGTTCCTAAATTAAGAAAAACTTTAGGCAACATTTAGGAAAATATTTTTAAAAATTTTCAGGAGCTTTTGAGAATTGGAGCCTGTTTGTTCTCTGGCCAGAACTTTTGATGGGACAGATGAACCAGCCTTCACTTTCATTGTTTTTGGTTGGATCTCGCTATCCTAAGCAGCTGTAAAGTAATAGTAATATAATTTTTATTGTTTTAGGAATTTTTTTTCAGATTGTGAATTTTGGGGATTTGTATTTTTTGAATTTGTTAAAGCTTGGTAGCTGCACGGCACTACAGTAATTACTTTATTTCAGTTTAGTGCTGCTGCTGTTGGCTCAGAATGCAAAACATTTTTGGATTGGTTGTTTATGAATTTTTGTGTGTGACCATTTTTGTTGAAACTAGCCCAGCTGTTCACTGTAAGGATAATCAATAATTAGTGCCAACTGAGTCGTTAAACTGAACTTGAAACCATTTCTGATTACATCTGACATTGTGGTTGTGAATAGAATCTATAGCTAATTGGTCTACATATGAAATATATTTGGTGGAAATGCCAATAAAACCCAGTGAACTGTTATGCTCTGTAGATGTTGTAATTGTTGTTGGTACTAGGGTTTAGTTGTTTGGGTTTTTTGGTGTCTGTTGTTATGCCAGTAACGTGATATATACTGGAAAGATTGGTGATTTTGAAGTGTTGATTCTAATGTCCCATGTACATCTGATTTTTCTGTCAGTGTGTGTGTTTTTTATGTTGGACATATTGTGTGACACATAACTGAATATATACAGAATATTTGCCTCGTTTTGTGTGTTTGTTTGCAGTTTTGTAGTACCACATTCTTTCACTATGCTTGTTCACAAAATCTGAAACTTAGCATTCGATATTTTATGTCTTTCTAGCAACAATATTTATACCTTTAAATTTATGTAACAGAATTGCAGTCCCCCATTTCTAAATAAATGGCAAATATAGTATATATTATAGTGGTGTCAGTAATATATTAAATTAATGATAAATTGTGCTGAATTAGATTCTATCAGCATTCCACGAAGCACGTTGTCTTTTGTAGGCTACGTTTTATAATCAAATGAAATTGAATGACTTCTGAATTGTGTTGAAAGCGTTGTTAAACTCCAACTCACCATCCTGCCGAGGGTAACGTAAGACGAAAGTTGTGTTCTTGTAAATTCCCGTATGTGAATTCCTATTGCCGAGAAATCTGTCATTTAAACTTAACGAGATGTTGGCTGTGGTTTACTGATCATAGGTATGTTTTTGGGTATTTGTGGGTGGCGTTCTGTGCCTTCGTTCATGAACATTGAGAAAATCGATGCAGCAAAAACATTTTCATCATTTATATGTAAAACAAACTTGAAGTGATTGCCCAGTCACAGTGAATGCTGTAAGTATGAAGCTACGTACTTCTGCAGTTGTTACTAATTGATTTTGCTTTTCTGGCAACGTGCAAGTGGTGAAGCTTGTGAATGTTTAGCAGTTTATGTTTATTGAAATATCAATAAAAGTGGTTTGTGACTGTGACTTATGGTTGTTCAGTTCACTGTGTGTATTATAACTGTTGGTCAGAAGGTCATTTTGTGGTTTAAAAACTGCAGTGTGTAGTGAATATTTGATCATATACTTAATATACAACATTTTTGCACTGCTGGAAAGCGTACGAAATTTGCTACAAGACACACACAACATTACTTAGATAGCAGTGCAAAAAGAATTCTTACCCAAATTATACTTTTCCAGCTAAATAATTTACCTAATTTCAATTTACTATTTCAATCTAAATCTACTGTTTTTATACAGGGTGGGCCAAAAAAGTGATACCTCTCGTACAATGTAATGTTCGAGAGGTATCACTTTTTTGACCCACCCTGTATGTTCTTTTCATTTATCTTACCCCAAGAATTAATATTTATTAAATAAACTTTAATATTTATAATGCAGTACTACCTTAAAGGTGCAATATCTGGTCATACATCACTTGATGTTGAACTACATCTTCACAGTTTATTTTTAAAAGTGTTAACAGTCAGACAAGACCACACAGTTGAGTAGACTATTCCAAATATTGGTTGCCTTGTTTGTGAAGTAGTGCTTGTAGCCGGGGTGAGACATTTGGCGGGTCCTATATATAGTGGTGTTGAAGAAGAAGGTACGTTAATGCAACGAGCGTTTACGAACGATTAAATTCACGGCAGTTGCACGGTTACAGCATACGTTACACCGTTAATTGATGAGACGCGTTCATGCTTAGACTATACGTGTAACTTAAACACTAGGTCCGCGTCGGCCGCTCGGCGTTCTCTACATCCGTTTGCTACAGCTCTCACTCGGTCACTCCAGTGAGTCCAGTCTCCCGCATCCGGCTCGCATGCAGCGTTGTCGCTAGCGATTCCAGCGGGCTCCCATTGGTGGATGATGGCGGTTGCAGAGGCTGGCGTTGCGCAGGTGACAGGATGATGGCTACGCGTGCTGACAGCGTTAAGATTTGGTTGGGCGATAAGCTTATGGAGTGGCCTGTGGGGGTGAAAATTGTGTAGCTGTATTTTCCCTCTTAATTGGGCTTTTATACTATTGCACTGTCATACTTTCTGGAGATTATCTTATAAATTTCTATCATGTCTCCTCTTATCTTATAAAGGAATAAAGGAAATTGAATTGTGTCTATTGCTTGATGTCATCCAGCCACATTCGCCACAAAAGTATTTAAGAACAAAAATGGCTTTTACAAAGCATGTTTTGAGAGGATCCAGTGGTGAACTGTAGATGCGCTTCGGATATTAATAAGGTAAATGTGAATCAAACTGCATCACAAGGAAGATCAAGACGAATGAGGTTGGATGGCATCAAGGAATGGACACAGCTGAATACCTATGTAGACATTAACTCTTTAAAAGATTGGCTCATGATCGATGTCAATGGAGAGCTTGTACTGCGGCATATCAACCTTCTGATCCAGAAGACGACAGCTGATGATAAAGGTGTTTACTTACTTTTTTGGCTACGCATATGTTTACGTTTTACGTCACGTTTAGTTGTTTGGGTGTGTACCTGGTTGTATCGATTAATTTCGTGCCTTTGTGGAATTTATGGTATTTAATCCTATTTGTAGACTGGGTGTACTTTTTATGAAGTTTTACCCCTTTTCAGTGTTCACTGCGTAAGGATGATGATCCATTGATCCATTTTACTGTAGACTGCTGTTAACCTGGATCTGGATCTGGATCTGTGGACTGTGGACTGCCTTTACTACAGTCCTACAGGGTTTCGTGTCGTAATAGGTTTTATCTTTCGCTTTTGTTATACGTACGTGCACGTCTTTTTGAATATTTGAATTAGCAGTATTTTTATACACTGACCCGGCAGCTTACGTATACTTTGAATAGCTACGGTTGGTTGGTGCTTCTAATATGGCCTCCATGTGCCGAGTATCATCTCTCTCCAAGTCGAAACAACACTTTGGGTCGTCTGTAGAAACGACAGCAGTTGCAAGTTGAATAGCTACCGTCCCACAGTGGAATGCGCTGCCCCAGTCGGCAGTGAACGCAGACAGTGTCTCTGCGTTTAAGACGTAGTCTAGGTACTAAGCCTCGTCATCTGCTTACCTGAGTATCAGTTACAGTTGAACACTTCAACTATTTAAGACGCAGCTGCGCTGCATGCTATAGACAGCGGAGCACACTCATCGACGTGATACTCCAACAGAGGTTTTGTCGATTATTGATCCAGATCCAGAATGCATAGCCATAACTATAACTTGAAATTATGAGCATAGACGCAGGCCTCTGTGATCGCATCGACACACCATGTGCAAAAAAACTTATGTTACAGGGCCTGAGGGGTCCCCGCAGAGGCAGGTATAACACGGGGAGCCGCAGTGTTGGACGAAAGTGACTGACAAACGTGGGAACGGAGGAAGCTGCGATTCACGTTGCTCGACCCAGTGGTGTCGGAAGCAATTTATGTGTGCGGGGGGCCCATTTTAAGCGCCAGAAAAATATTTGTGTTGTGCCCCCCACTTTATACGATGGGCCCCCACAAGTCTCTTGTAGAGGTGGCTCACTTGTAGGTTTTACACAGCATTACTAATGTGAGTATCAGTATCTGAGAATGAAATTGTGTGTTGCATTGTTAACAATGCAATAACTAATGCAAAAATCAGGGGGCCAGGCCCCACTTTGAAAAGGTGAAGTGGCCTGAGCCTCTCCGGCTCCGACGCCCATGGCTCGACCACCTGCAGAGTACACTCTACGTGCCGAACTCTGCATGTACTGTGGTCCATGGTCTACATTTACACCTATCTGTATGCTGTCCACTGCGTCCGATAACCAAGAACTGCATTAAATTTCAAAATGAGACAGATCTCTTCATGCCTTGCAGCAAGCTAACTTGTCACTCAATCAATCCCGATGCCTAGATGCATTCAAGTATTAATTTGGTCACTTACATACCGTAAGTGTCAGTAACACTGCATATTGTTGGCAAATGGCAATCTTATGTAACTGGAAATAACATGCCACATTACCACATGTGCATTTCTATGCATCTACTATGGTATAGGATTGGGGTTAATGTCATGTTGGCATAAATAAATATTGTTTCAGGACATGTGCAAAAAGTACTAAATTGGTGGTAAATACCCTAAACCTAACAGTAGCAAACTTGTCATTTTATGAATTCCTTCCCGTTTTATGCATCTTTAAGGAAGTAAGTAAGTAAGGAAATTTATACACAGTGCCTATAAATGTAGAGTTAGTATCTGACAAATTTTAAATATTATTTCCTAAACCAAAGAAATTCATGAATTTGCTGGTGACAAAGATGTTATCTGCATGGCAGATGGCTAGCTGGAAGAGCTAAGTTAACAATTCTTCTACAATGGAATCTGAGTTTTGGAGAAATGCTGGATCAGTTGCATTTTAGTTGCAGGAGACTATGTCGAAAACGACAAAAAGTGACAAAACATGATGTAGATATCTTGTTATTAACTTTGCCAGTCTACAAACGTTTTGAACGCCCCTCATACTCCAAGGAGCATAGCTGTGCTGATAACTTTATGGCATTCTGCACCGTCGGGTGCTTTGTGCCAAGCAGCTTTCAATCCAGTTTGCATATGCTGCCCAGAGTTATAGATCATTCTGTTAGAGATATTAACAGGTGTGTTTGTGAAACTGTTTTCATAGGCTTAAGTTGTAATATAATACATTTATTGTTTTATGTGTAGATGCTGGTGAAACAGTCCGTCAGCTGCGTTTTTGATAGTTGAACTATGAAACTTTGGTGTAGAGTATTATGACGACATGTAGCAGCTCATCTGAACACCCTGACTCTACGAGTATCAGTGATGTAGAAGAGTATGTTGACCATTTTGCCACTGGTGAAATATTATGCAGACACGTCCAGGAATGGCATGAAGCAAGCAGTAGACTGAAAACAGCCGGCGTCAGTGACAGTGACTGTGATGATTTAACTGCCAGTTCGCCTGTTAGCCACTTCTCTGATAGCATGCAGCAGATAACAGAAGTGGAGCCAGGATGTAATGGTGTACTAGCAGGAGTCGACATTAGATCAAAACCGACATGCAGTACATCGAGCAGTTTTCGAAGCATTGCTGACACCAAGTTGCATGACAGTGTTACAGCATGTCTAGCTAATGGCTTGGTATCTGAAGTAACTCCGGTATCCACCATGAACCATGTAGCTTCTTCTGAGGTACAGTCTTCGTCATTTACTGACAGCTATGACAACTTTAACGACAGGTTATTAGAAGGCACAGTGGTGTCTGAACCAGCTTCATCCACTACAAACTGCCAAAGTCACGCTGTCAGTAGTGAACTAAAGCCATCTGTGGTCAACAGTATACCACTTCTGTCCATCCCTCACACAGACCATATTTGTGATGACCGTAGCAGTTTTTCTATCTTACCATCTTTGTCATCATCCACAACAGAAGGTACAGTGATACAGGTAATGCCACCTTCTGTTTTCAGTGTGCCTTGTGATGGCAAAGGCTCGGACAGTTTTACAGATGTGAGTTTGGATGATGACGTGGAGGTACCAAGAACGGTAAATGTAAATACTGATACTCTGAGTGTTCCACCTACCATTTCTACTGAGTCAAGTAGAGCCAGCTCGCCAAGTCGTCTGCAGTTGGCCACAAGCTTGTCTAATCTTCAGCTTGACGATGCTATTGTTCAAAGCGTTCTGTGCGATGATGAGGACGATGATAGTTCTCATGCTGTTGGCAGTTCAAGACATTCCACACCGGTAGCATTTTCAACCAACACGGACAGTGCGGCATTTCGGACACCAGGATCTACCAGTTCTGTTCCTTGCGATGATGACGGACTTCACGTAGCTGAACCAGACAATGCAAGCTTTGAGGAAATAAGTCTGCAGTCGTCCAGTGCATCAGTAGAGTTCCACAGTGTTGGCCCTGAACAGCCACCAACATCTGACACAAAACATTCCAGCGTTGCCAACTTCTTTGCCAGGTAATCAGGTGGCATAAGTGTAAAAGCATTGCAGTTTTGCCTTCATTGCTTTGTTACTGTTAGAGTACTAATGTTGCAAAGTTGGCTTTAAGGGACTAGTGCATGTATTTTGTCACTGTCGGTTGGGCAGCGAGAAGGGCCTTTGTCCTGTAAAATTTACAAAGTTATCTTTGGAAAGTTTCAGGAATTTGGCATCATCTTTAATGCATGTTGGAATGGAGTGGTTGCGTAGATTCCATCTTCTGCGAAATTTTAACTACGTTAAATTTGTAAAACTTGAAGCTTTGCTTTACGTGTGTCTCCTCCCTCCTCCTCCTCGGTCTTCTGCTGATATTCTAACTAAACCAGTCATGTCTAAGGAATAATTACCAAGTGGTTCTCTGTTGCCTTTCTCATGGGCCTTCTTGCCTTCTCTGCAGAGGTTAACTTCAAATGTGTGGCCAATGTCATGGGAATTTTAAACTTGTGAATGTCTTACCTTTCAGTTATTGATGTCAGAAGTGGAAGTCTTGAATAATTAGATGAGATAAAAGTCTAGTCACTTAATGCATCACACAAATGATGTGTCGACATATTTTGGGATTATGGTCTGACTTTTTGTTCTTGTTATCCTGGTTTGTTGTTAATATCCAGACTGCTGGTCTGCTACTGCTAGTTTTGTTGGCTATGAATACTGGCTGAAATTGTTTTTTATGTGCATGCATTATACATAGCACTGGCCTTAGATGATTGACACTGTTGATTGGGCTTCGGGAATTGCATATGGCCAGGAAGCTCCAGCACGACAGATTCTTTGGAGACCTTGGCGGACATCAGCTGAATGGAGGCAAATGTGGAAAATAGCAGTGAAATGGTTGTAACTGGTTGCGGTATTGACAGTTACATCTCAAGCTTTTCATCTATAAATTGTCAGTTGAGTATTTATTTACATTTTTGCATGTACGTGTTTGCAGAAGTTTACTGTTTGCTCGCAAGGGTAAAACTGACTCGACCGATGAGAAAAGTGTGTCTGAAGTACTGGGATGGAAGTTGTTTGGTAAGATTCCGCCAAAACTGGCTCCACAAAAAGACCCGTCCGGCTTGTCACTAGATCACAAGGAAATGAGAAGACTGGATGCAGGCAAACTTCAGCCAGAGTCAGTGAAGATGATGTCAAATTCGGCATTAATAAGAGGGCAAGTGGCAAGGAGATCCGACAGAGAAGTTCCATCAACTACCGCACTGATACTGGAACACCGGCCCGAGTTAGTATTATGTTTCTACCAACAGTTCTGCTTTGTTTACTGCAATTGTGCTGCTCAGTGTTATGATATTATACAAATGGAGCATAATGTCAAGTGCTGACATTTGAAATGCATCATAAAAACATGCACCATTAATATGCAGATAATGCACGTTTGTAAGTGTGACATTCAAATGTGATGTCCTGAGATTGAAATGTCAACATAAGTGCGAAGCCCAGCTATTGACATTTCAACCGAGTGACATTGCATTTTAATGTTGCATAACCAGGCGTGATTTATCTGTTTTGTCGTATGGTCAACTACTAAAATTTGAAATTTTTGAAATTAAAAATATATTTGCAATGTAAAAAGTAATTTTAAAATAATCATCTGAGCAATGTCAATAGACACTTGAGGTCAGATGTCGTCTTTTATAAGGTGACACTTAGCGATAGTCATTATATACAGCATGTTGACAAAAGGCCGCATCGCCACCACGCACGAATCGTTCAGTCGTTTGCAGCGGGAAAACGTTTATTTTAAAAAACTGCTTTATTTAAACTGATTCAGCATTAAACGATTTGCACATCCCTGTTGCCGGCATGTGCTATTTTTAGAGCTGTGTTGCCATTGGTTGAAGGGTGAAAGGTATTTAGGCTGTGGCGTGCAGCTCTTGACGCTCTGATGCTGGAAGTAGAAAAAACATAGTTTTAAATAGCTTATTTCTCATAAATACAAACGTTGGTCTCCTAACAAACTATACATGTATACTGCAGAGCGCAAGATCTTTTTATTGGTGTATTGTGTGAATTTAAGCATTCAGCCATTGTTGCACAGCTTACTATTACATTGTTTCCCTATGGGACTGACACCATCAAAAGTGACCCTTCATGTGGGGGATTTGAACCCCATCTAATACATGGTTCCTTGGACCTGCCTGAATCTTTATCCTAAATGGCATTTCGATCAATTCGGCCATTTTTGCACAGCTGATGAGAGACGTTCCCTATACTTTACAATGGCCACCGCTTTTCCCCCAAAAATTGCCTCTTTCCTTTGGGGGATCTGCATCTCCATCTAATACATGGTTCCTTGGGCTCACCCGAGTTAGCACCCCAAATGGAATTTTGATCTGTTCAGCCATTTTTGCAGGGCTCGCAAATGTGACCAACAGACACACGGACAGACAGATCGACCATGCTACTCCATTTGTAGTAATAGGTCGTCATCACTAGCTGTCACTGCGGCCTAATAATAAGAATCATCATCGTCATTATTTTGTGGCATTGATGTAATGTCTCTGCATGTATGTGCAGCGGTTTGCCAAGTAAAAGTCCAGAAGATATAGTTCGACATCAACTGATGTATGACCAGATGGTCGATGCAGCAAGGAAAAAGGGTTGGTAATTGGTATATTTCACACACACAGTGTACTTTTACGTACACTTGTGGGAACTGCGTCTGTCTATGAAGAATAGTTCGGATAATATTCTTTCTTCTCCTGCATATGGTCATCATTGCTCAGATGTCAGTTGGGATGAGAAGAGATAAATAGGTAAACGGTAGTGAGACTACTGTCGATAAGAGCAATTGACTTCTTCATTGACTTCAATTCAGTGGTCTGCAGTAAAGGTCAAGCTTGCTGTTGACTGGTGCTCTGATGTCTGTTTGGCTTGTATGTTTGATTGCATTTGAATTGAATGCCTTTATGTAATACTGTTTATTGATTATGACTGTAAATTGTAATATTGTCAGTTTATTGTAACTTTTCTGTTATTGACATGAGATACATTTTGCAGCAAGTGAAACTGTAACCACTGGCTTTGCTAATGGTGTGTAGAACGGAAGGATGCAAAAGTTCGGAAGCAGCGTCAGGAACAGCAGCGAAGACATGAAGACCAGTTGTATAATGCACTGCAGACGTGGAACACAGAGATATTGCCCAACTGGGACCTATGGTGAACAGTTATTTCATTTTTACTTTGCACTATCCTGTGTTAGCTCGCACATGCTATGGCCTGGTGTCTATCTGTCTGTCCGTCTGTCATAAGTTCTACTACTACTGCTACTGTGACAAGATTAACGTGCCATATGTATGTCAGACAATTAAATGACCAATTGCAGTCATCATGCAAACAACGCCTATGGACTCATTTTCTGATGGGGGTGTAAAAATGCAGGTGGGTGGGTAAAAAAAATTTTCGACCATTTTTTGACTTCTTCCACTCAGATGCTGTACTGTCAAAAATTTGTATCCATCCACCATGATGGTCTAACTACGTCAACGATGATGTGCTGGTGGAGTGATATGCAATGTTGTCGTTCAACAATGTTTGATCGTCCAGGTTTGATTTACAACTGATGGCTTACTTTAAGGCTCATTCTCATTGCGGGGACTGATCTGTCAGTTCATTTCTCACGTGTACAGAACTGGTTCAGCTAGTTGCATCGATGCGAACAGTCTTGAGTTGAGCCGTCGGTGTTATATATATATATGTGACACGGACCACTGCATTCTTGTTGTGCAATAGTTGAACCTGTTGTCATGATGCATATACAGACTATGCATGTTGCTGAAGAAAAAGTGGCCTTGCAGAAACTGCTCCTCAGGCTTACATGGAATCTGTTTGCGTTATTCATACAGCAGTAGGACAACATTTCAACTGACTTGGAGCATCGCACGTTCTCTCGGCGATAGCAGAGCCTCTTGTAATAACTGTTTTCAGTCTGGCTACTGGCGCCTGAGAGCTTGCATAAAAGATGTAGTCAACTGTTCGCTCAGTCTGAAGGCATCCGGCATGTGGCTTGTGGAGACATCATTAGCAATCTGTTCTGGAAGTTTGAACTGGGGAAAAAGTGCTTTAATGTACGGGTAATATTATGATGCATTTTGTTGACTGTTGAGTGCAGCAAAACAGCGAAGAAGACGCACGATCTGTGGTGGAATGGACTTCCGCCAAGTGTCCGAGGCCGAGTGTGGAAACTGGCAATTGGAAACGACTTGAATGTTACATCTGGTACGCATTTAAGGATAATCGCATTAGAAGAATACAGATTGAGGCTGGCCTTACGGCATGGCATACACACATCATTCGCCAGTGAGAACTTTGTTGAAAAGGCGCTTCACAAATTCACATTTTGATTTTCGTTTAATTGATCTGAATGTGACTGACTGTGTTTAACTGGTAAGCTGTTGTGTGAGACCATGATTGATTGTGCATCAGTGATTGCATGAAGTTGCAAGCAGTTAATTGTTTTCTGGCAGCATTTATCATTTAGTATTGCATTAGATTACCACATTATGATCACCTTCTTTTGGTGTAACATTAGCTGTTAAATTAGCCAGTTGCTAACATATGCCAAACAAATGCTATAGCTCTTGCAAAGAAATGTTTCTTTATACATTTAAACATTTGGCAGTCCATACTTTCTTCCTTATACTTACTGTGATAAGTACTCTGATCAGCCTTATTCATTTGTTTCCTGCAAACCACCTATTTAAGTGAATGATTTTTAGACGTCACTGATTACGTGGAATGTCAGTTTTGTAATTTCTCTGTCAGTGCAGCATGGCTGTGTAGTGTTGATTCATCAGTGATGAGCCGATGGTCATTGAACATATGAATGATGTTCCTGGAGAGTATTGAAAAAGACCTTTAATTTTTTATTCAGCAGAGGAGGAACCGTGAATGTGTGACCTTTTTTGCCAACTTTTCTGTAACTGATTTTCAAATGTGTCTGTATGTTGTGTATTACTATTTGAATGATCAGTTCTTCTTTATGACTTTAATTATGAACATTCAGTATTTACGGTGCGTAGATTCTGGTATAGCTGACACAAATAAGCTTATTGTGTGTAATTAGAAATATCTGTGACTTGCAGCATAGAAACCTAGAGATGTGGGGATGCATCACAAAATGACGTTGTCTGTTGTTCAGCAGTTTTGCCCTTGGTAAAAAATTGGTGAGTGTCCTCCAAAACGAAGACTTGCTTATTAAACTAGCACCTATGCAACATATATCCACGTCAAGTCCGCTGATCTCTGTTGAAACTTATGAGCTAAAACATCAAATCACCTTTCCTTCTTATGTAGAAATGGGCACTTAAAATTTTTTAAAAATTAATTATTTGAAAATAAAAAAATAATTATTGAAAAGGAAAGTAACTTGATGCTTATATGTGTCACTTTATGAGGCAGTTGTTTGGAATGTAATAATGACATTATTTGTTAATTCAGATACCATACTTGGGACATTACGTTGTTTATTTTTAAATATAGAACTGTACGAGATCTGTCTGGTCCGTGCTCGAGACAAATTAAAGATTTTGCAAGATGCCGGCAACAGTTCAGATACCGACAGTATTTCCTCATTTACAGGTTATATTTTTAATTTATTGCATTAGTAGAAATCATCGACGGCAGTCACATGGTAGGGTTTTCACCAATGTTTGTCTGTCCGTCTGTTTTTATGCACAACATCTCAAAAACCGATGCAGCTAGCATTACGAAACGTGGCATAGAAATGTTCCACGATGAGTCCTAGAAATTGATTTTTTGGGGGTCAAAGGTCAAAGGTTGAGATCATGAGGCACAAAAAGTGTGGGCATGGGTTTTTGCACTCTTGTGAGTGCTGGCTTCTTGTTGTTTTTGTTGTTTCTGTTTGCAGCAGTCTCTTCAGTTGCTCAATGTACGCTTAATATTACTCAATAAAATATCGAGTGTTTTAGCTGAGAATGTTGGCAGGGAGTCAGATTGAATAAATTTTTTTTAAGTTTTGAACATTAGAGGATGGATTTTAGAAAGACTTGAAGGGACCCACTGGACCCACCTGGGTATTCTCGGATTACACAGATAAGTACAGTCCTGGATGACTCTTAAGTCCCACAAACTCACATTGACTGAAGTAGTCCACATGGCTTATAACTGGCCAATCTAGAGGCTGGTTGGTTGCATGGCACAGTGGTAGAACGTCGGTCTTTGGCCGGTGAACTTTCCCTGTCCTGCAGTCGACCTGTAGCTGATGGGTGACTACTTATGTGGGTAAACTGTCCGCTATAGGTCAACCAACCAGGCCAACGCAGCCTTTCATCCCTTCGGGGTCGATAGATGAGTAGTAGGCTGCAACTGGATGTCTCTTACCTCATTTAGGGGTGGTGCCGTCTGGTGAACGCTTGCAAAGGAAAGGCAGGCATGGTGTATTTGCAGGTAAAGCAATGTGATCCATGCCTGAGCGCTTTGAGATATAAATATTATATAGAAGGCGCTATATAAATACTCTTCCTTTCCTTTCTTTTTTTACAAATGGTGCTCTACATCATCCTTAGTAATTGCAAGCCAGAAATGATGATGAGTGAGTTACAGAAATGTGAAAGTTGTAAAGCGTGTTTAGCATTTGCTGTATTCGTTGTTTTGAGTGACTTGGGTATCATCATTAGAGAGCCAGTATAAAGGGGTCAATGCTGTTTCCCTCACGAGTCCTGTAACAGATGAAGAAGAAAGAACCAGGCCACTGGTTGAGGTTAACGCTTTGAATTTCTTTGACTGCTTTGACACTGTGAGTTGGTCAACAGGAGAGGCATTTCATCTCATGAAAACTGTGCCTTTTACTGCTCTCTCCGCATCTAGCGGAAAGCATAACGTAACGGTCTGACATATGTCCGTCTGTCTGTCCCATCGGCATATTCACTGTGACTTACCAGGGGCGGCATACGACGCGGCCAGCGTACATTTTGGCCCGAAGAGTACCGACCTTACTTACCAAAAGGTTCGCTTCCAGCAGAGATCAAGGAGGAAGGCCGAGCGGCAACCTGCAGAGCCGGGTTTACTTGGAAAACTACAATCAGACCGAGGCGGCTTGGTGGTGGTACTAAGTTGCTGGTGACTGTTTGTCATTGCAGAGTCGTCCGGCAACCGCGAGGCAAGTGTGGAACTTATAAAACTCGATGTTTCACGAACATTTCCACAGCTCTGTATATTCCAGCAGGTTAGTCGGTAACGTATTTTTTACTGAATTTGGACTGTTAATAACAGTTTTGTTACAAAGGCATGACCGCATGAGTTCCGTTTAATATATATTTAAGGTTATTTTGAATTTAAACACTGTGACTTGGGAATGGATGTCAGTGAAAATATTGGATGATGGCAGATTCTATCTGATTGCATGCAGCAGAAATTTCCACGTCGTGTGCATAATTATGTCGTTAGTCTCGTTGGCTGAAAAATGCTAGTTATTACGCTGGCTTTATCTATTGGAAAGCGTAATGTAATAGTCTGTCAGTCCGTCTGCTGTCCTGTCAGCATACTGACTGGCACTCACCAGGGGGCAGCATGCGATGTTGCTAGCATACATTTTGGCCCGACAGTAAGCAGGACCGACAATCTTGTTCAACTTTTCTGGGTACTGGCGCTGGAGGGCTTGCATAAAGGGTGCAATGTCTCTTTCACCGGGAGTCATTTGGTGAGTCAACAAAGGAAGAGGTTGGTGGCTGATTGTTCCTGGTTGGAATCAGTGCTTTAGGTTAACTTCAGTGCCATGACACTGATGGTTTAGCAACGAGAAGAACATTCGACCTGTAAAAAATAGAAAAAAAACCTGCTGCAGTTATAGACTTGGCAAAATTCCCCCCCCCCCCCAATATAGTGACTTCACTGCATGCTACAATGAAAACGTGAGAACAAACAGTGATTGTTTCTTAACGGTGTTTACATTGCATGTTATACTTACAGATCATTCAACCCTAGCCGTCTGGCCAAGAGGCCTTGTCCCTTCCTGTTGTCGACCATGCCTCATTATATCATATGCTGTATGTATGGTCTTGCAGTAGAAGTTGTCCGAGGACTATACAAGCAGAGAATGTGAATGCCTCCAACTTTACTTATGAATCGTGATTGTAATAATTGCAGGGTGGTCCATATCATCAGACGTTGCAGGGCTTGCTTGGAGCATACGCCTGTTATCGTCCGGATGTTGGATATGTGAGTTAGCATGTCATGATTCGTAACTGTGTGTTATGTGCTTAGTGAATGAATCATTTGATGCTTTGCTTTAGTGCGTTGTTGCTGTTTGTCAAGCAACCTCATTTTAAAAGTTTCACTCTTAACAGTCCCTGGAGGTTTCTTTAGATACCTTACTGTTCATTCTTCAGTAGTCACCCCTCACTGCCATCAGCACCTCTGCATTTTAGGACCCCATGGTGCTATAACAGAAAAGGCAAAGGTAAAGGCTTCCCGTACTCGTTACCGAGCATTGGACCCCGGGCTGATCCCTGTATACAGGCAGTCAGCCCAGGGCTGACTATAAGTCATCCACCCGGCGGTAGGCTGCCATTACTTTCCATCAGACCTGCGGTTACCTTCCCAGCCGCAGAGCATCACCGCCTTTTGCCCAGTGCCAACTTATACTGCTTGGTGACAGAGGCACATAGGTGTGAACAACTTGCCCAAGGTTGTTACGCAGCTTTTGCCTTGAGTAGGAATGAACCCATGACCTGTTGATCGCAAGTCCAACGCTCTACCCGTTGCGCCACCTCGTGGCACTATACAGATGCTTTTATTACGCAGGCCGTGTTTAACGAAAAGTGTAATGTAATTGTCTGGCGTCCGTCTTGTTTGTCCATCTGTCTGTCTCATCGGCATAGTCACCGTGGCTCACCGGGCAGCATTCGACACGGCCAGTATACATTTCAGCCCAACTATAAGGACTGACATATTTGTTATTGTTAGTATTATTCTGTTTGTGTATTTTTGTGCATAAGTCCATGGCCGCTTTCTGGTTGATGATGAATGTATTGTATGGATGGGAACCTGGGTTTTCCAAAACCAAAAAACTGGGTAATTCGTCACTAGAAGTAACTTATGTAAGCGGTATTGTAGCAGTTGTCTGCCAGAAATTTACGTTTATCTTTACCAGACAGTATGATGATAATGATGCTGCTGCTGCTGAATTCCAGGTTCAGGGAATGTCATTCATTGCGGCTGTGCTCCTGCTGAACATGGACGACATCGACACTTTCATCTGTTTTGCCAACCTGCTCAACAAGCCGTGTGCCGTTGCATTCTTCCGGCTAGATGAGAACCTGGTTAGATTCTATACTCATCTCAGTTCATAACAAGGCAGTTGGTGGACAGCAGACACAGATGCCGACTGGTGTCGCCACCTGGCGAACTCGACCAAACATAACTTTGTCTGTGACATTGTCTTTGATTCTGCCCCATTGGTTCCATTATGTAAAAGCATGACGTCATCCACAAAAAACGGAAGTACATAACGTATTGCATTGATGTCTGAGGAGGACTGAGCTATGGTTGCAGTAACATGTAAAGAAAATTTTGTGAAGTTTGGACATGTAGTTTTTGAGTTACGTAAGTCGACAGCATACAGACAAATGGTCATACAGACGTACAAACATGCTGCTTGAATACTTTGCACTAGTGTTGTGACGATGGCAGGAATTTGCAACTCAGTCGGTGGCCGTGTTGTTTTGACATGCCACCGCAGTGCCGGTCCCGGTGGCGGTGGCGAATGTTCGAATATCGGTCGGTGTCAAGGCTACGGTTGTTAATCGGAAACAGAAATTTGGGTATGGGAGAGCTGATGAAGAGTGATTGAAGACTTTTCCTTGGGAGTCGTTGAGGTTATTTCGTTGCACTGTAGCAAAAATGCATGAGCATGTGCTTGTTTAGCAGCCATTTTTCACGTGAAGCCAAGTTGCCATTTGCCCTGTTGATGGTGATAGAAGTACTGCTGGTTGCCAGCCCCATTAATGGGAGTCGGTTACTACTTACTAGACCTGACTGTTTCTGTCTCCTGAGGCAAAGGACGCCACTGCCTTTATGTCAGTTTCTAAGACCAGTACCTGACAAAGCATTGATGGCAGTTTGCACTCTGTGAATGCTTTCTGGTTGTTTGTTTTGGCTACATTGTCGTATTGCTGGTCACGGCTGCATGTTGCATTGCAGATGAAAGCATACTTTGAGACATATCAGCTGTTCTTCAGAGAAAATCTGCCGCAGCTTTTTGCGCATTTTTCAGCACTGCAGATCAGTCCGGACATCTACATCATTGATTGGTCAGTGCTTATTACTGTTCTTTGAGCTTATTTCTGTTCTTGTTGGTCTTCTGCCAGTTGTGATTGCATTTGGAGAAGAAAAACAGATAATACTTAGTTCTTAGGAGAAACTGAGTAGCTGAGCAGCAGACTTCAGATTTGGCTGAAGTTAAGACTAGAATTGATCTGTGACCAGAGTTTGAAACTTAGTTAATATTCATGAGCAGTTTAGATTAGGCTAACTCATTACTCGGATGCAAATTATAATAAGACTCCAACTGTTAGCCAACGTGTATGTGTTGCATGCACGGTTGCATGTGAGTGAGTATTTGTGCATGTGTGTCTGTGTTTATGTGGCAGGATGTACACTCTGTTTGCTAAGTCACTGCCTTTCGACATTGCTAGCCGAGTCTGGGACGTGTTCTGTCGCGACGGTGAAGAATTCCTGTTTAGAACCGCCCTCGGTCTGTTCTTCTCCTCACTTTAATAAATAAAGACTTAAGCAGCATTTCACACAGTATTATTCAATAAGCTGCCTTACCTATTAGGCCAAATACTTCAAACACTGTAGATAGTTGGTACAGAGGTCTTTAATAAATGGGTAACTTGTTACATTTACTACAGCAAGAAAATATCTCGACTTTGCTATAGCGTGTGTAAACAGCCTAGGCCAATTTATGAGCAGTTTGCTTATTTTCTACATTGTGAGTCCAAAAACTGCAGCCACAATACTCTTGCTTGTAACTTTGAAAAATGCAGACTGATGCTCAGAATTTTTTTCGCCATCGGACTATATAAATATTTGGTGCTGTTTTGACTCCTGTTTGCCAATGTCCTGGTCTTGTTACACTGTCATGTAGTAAAGAACTGTGGTCTACATGACTACATGTGTGGTAATTTGTGATGATGTACTGGTGCACTATTTTCTTTCTGAGTCCAGTGAGTGGTAAGCTCTTCTTGTCGATTCTGTTGCGTTTTGGATTTTTTGTGGCAAATAAATATGGCGGTGGTGATGTGTAGGAATTCTGCGGATGTACGAGGATATCCTTCTACGGTTGGACTTCATTCATCTTGCCCAGTTCCTGACTCGGCTTCCTGATATTATCTCATGTGATGAGCTCTTTGACTGCATCGGCCAGATACGCATGACGACCGGTGACAGGCAGCGATTTTCACAAGTTTTCGCCTATTGCCGCGAACGATTTTGCAACTGATCACCACTTCAGTACTAGCGCAGTCTTTATTTTGCAAAGTTGGGGCTATCCTAAACTTTCACAAGTCTGAAGAGTCATTAGTTTGACTGGGCAATTGTCGCATTGCTAACCATAACCACAGTTTTTCTAACCTTAGCCGTTTTGACTAATAACCCTTTGTACTTGTGAACTGTCCCCAGCTTTTCAAGCCTTATTTCTCTGTCCGTTTTTCCTTCATTGGTTTTTCAGAAGAGGACATCCGGTCCCACTGATGTACTACGGTAGTTCTCTGTTAGAACAGTGTAATTTGAAATAACTCCAGAGAAGTAGGTTGATTAAGCATAGCATAGAATAGCATAGCATGAGTTTATTTCAGGCATAAAACCCATAGACATAAAACACACAGACACACACAAACAAACACTGTAATGAACCATAAAACATGAAATATAAAAGATAGTGCAACTCCTGAGAGACATGCCGTAAAAAAAAAATAAAATCACATCATAACAACTGCAACTGAGATATCAGTGTATTGTTACATGACTGTAGTTGATACAGAATTCTTACAAACTAAATATTTTCAGGCTACTTTTTGTGGTAATGTACAAGTTTTGCACAGTTTCTGAAAAGCATATATTTTGTTATGGATGCATGTTTGCTTTTGTTGTGTTCAGTTTAGTTTTTCAGTACTAAGCCAAAAGATTGGCTGGGAAGGACGTCTCCAAAATGATCTGTTTGGTGTTGGGTGGGACATAAAACCTTAACTCAGTCAATTTCTCTCTGGCCTTATGGTGTCCAATGGCAGTGTTGACATTACTTTATTCAGCATTTGTCCCGGTCAGTTCCGTTTTTCCTTTTAGCTGGTCCAGCACTGGCTTTTGGTCATTTTTCCACAACTGTATCTACCGCTTTTGAAAACGATCTGTAAAGGGATGGCGTTTTTAATTAAGATTGGAAATGAGAAATGCCATTTTTTGTATTTTTCTGTCAAGTGTCAACATGAATACAGGGTAGCCCCATAACTCTCTAGAAATCTTTGCAAAATAACGACAGCACACCTTATCTGCGTGCCTACCTCACTCCGTCCATACAAGATCTCTTCGTAGTCTGTCTCACAATTGTGTTTGATGCATTGACATTTGACACCGCTAGCACTGCTAGGAATAGATAATTGTGATAGCGAGTTGGAGTGAATGTTCTCTCACATTATTGTATGGCAGATACACATAAATATTCATGTTGTTTTGCACTAAACTGGTCTGATTTGTGGACAAAGAGCCATAATTGGCGGTTCTACTTTATAGACCAACTGCTGCCTTGTCTAATGAGCAGAGTAGCACTGTGCTGTTTAATTTAGTGTTTTTTGTCTAGGGCTGCCGACTTTTCAATGTGCGATTCTGGGTTGGCCGGCGTAATCGTTCACTGTGTCGGTAGTAACACAGCCTGTTGACGTAAAGTGTCACGTTGCTGTTGCTTGGCTAGACATTGCAAAACTGGCTGCTTTTGTCCAGAACCAGATTTTCAGTTTTGAGAAGTCCAAAACGGGTTTCAGTTTTCTTTTTGGGGGGATGCACGTAATTGGGATGCGCCCTGCAAAACTGGCTAAAATCTGCTGAAAGCTGCAATTACATTCACATGACATGCGGCACGAGTTCAAGTTCAGTATAAAAGCTTAATCCCTATCTAGTGAACTGTATACTTAGAATAAATTTCGGGGCAATTTCGTAGGAATATGGGACACAGGACATGTCAGGCTGATTCCGGTATGGTCCTGGTGGCAAAACCGGACGTTTGGCAGCCCTATGATTGCTGTTAGACAACTCGAGATATTTCACTGTAATTCACGCACAAAACAAGGCTGGATAAACAAAATATTTGTCATGTATATCTGTTTGCCTTTCCAGCAATCGATCTCATTTGTAATAAATAAGTAAATGCAGTGCATTGAACATGTAAAGCCTGCGATGCCATGAGCTAGTAATATTGACGTAATGAATACATTACTGTGACAATAGTCATAGTGTAATTAATTGTTAACAGCATTAATAAACAGTGATAACGGTAACTAGTTTTATTATAGATACAGTTATTTTATTTCTTTACGTAGTAATGTGTGACACATCATAACTTACAAGATATTTGTAGTTCTCAGAGTGTTGTGATGTAATTACTTATTTACGTGTGAAAAATAGCCTTGTTATGAGTTACACTATAAATTGTACAGTTTTAAAAGTTTTTGTTATAGTTGTTTGCGTGATGCCATGACTTTGTATTTTCACCAGTAAGCATTCTGTCTCTTAAACTCTGAAGTACTCGTATAGGGTGACAGTGACGTAATTTCTTCATTCCTATCTATGTCAGCTGTTCTTGCCGACATAATGTACGGCAAGGAAATGTAAACATTTTGCAGCACTTACAGTCAGATCGCCGATCTGGAGCTGGCACTAAGATTTTCTTAGACCGATTTAAATAACATGACAAATCTTCACCGATTAACTTTGCACAGTATGACATCATGCCGTACAAAATGGAGAACGTATCATGACCATAGATTACTGTGACGTCACTTCACCTTATGTGGAATGCGTATTATATGTACTGACAGACGAGTTGAGTTGTTTTGCTGTATCGTGTGTGTTTAGAACTGTGATATGTTATCCGTGGACCCAGCAGATCCAAGTTCTCATACTTGTTTTACCAACACCTCAGTGACTAAAATATGAACACACATTTTATATGCTCTTCTCCCCCACTTCTCAGGAAAAATTTAGTTGCTGAGTCATCCAGATTTTATATTTTCATCTGCATCTACGTTGCCGCCGCTTGATTTGGAAGTCCCAAAGCGCTCGTATATTAAGTTTTTTTGGTACAATGTTTTCAGTGAGTTGGCTGGAAATGCAGGACTGGACAATGATCAGTGGATTTTCAGGGATGGAAAATACAGGCGTGAACAACGACAGGTGGGTTTTGCCCAGAAGTGTAGTCAGTTGTAATATTGTTAATCTTAACACAGAAACACATTTCTATTCTTGTATTGACTGTTGCTTTTTCACGTTATCCTTTATGTTTGTTGTAATTTGTATTCCGTTACTGAATGTGTGATTTACTGCATTACTTCATTTTCTGTGCATATACTGGCCCACAAATAAAACTATGCTGATGTTATGTTCACAGTTTACTCAGTCATAAGATTCGTTAACGAAAGTTTTCTTAGATTGGCGCTGCGTAAGTAGATATAAAATTGAAAGAAACAAAGAAAGGCTGTCTTAGCCAGTAATAACGGAGAGATGAGAAGCACCCTACCTATGCTCTTTTACTTTTGAGGCAACTTACCTGTGTATTCTTTCGGTTGCTCAGTTTTATAGTATTAGACTTTGTTATAGCGTTGTAATCCGTCTTGAAGCAGTTCACAACGAGAGACTCAGCTGTTGCAGACGGACCATGCAGCGCTGCCAGTTTAGATGTTGTCAGCCACAGTGCAATAAATTGCAAATGAAAAAAAGCTTGCAATGGGTGAATAACCTATGTTGTTTAACTTGCAATCAGCAAACTCATTCCGCCGTTGTCCAGTCCTGATCGCCCAGTCCTGTAATCCCAGCAGTGTATCTAGTTTTTCACTTTTTTGTATTTTAGTGCAGTGTGCCTGTGTTGCAGTGACATTTTTGTACAAGATCATTTGATTAGTGATGGTCAGTTCATAAGAATATGATTGCACTTAATGCCAGAAATTTAAATTCTGTGCGATTCAACACAACATTTTCCGTGACTCATACCAAAATGTGAGCAATACTGAGGAAAATGACTGCATCACATACAAAGCCAAGTTTTTCCAAATCATAAATTTGTTTTTTCTTCTTCAGCACTTCGTTGTACCAGAACTAAAATTTATACAAATTTTGTTGATAAAGCAGACTGTCAAATTGTTGCGTGCACGATTCTGCTGGAAATGATGCATGCTATGATACACACATGTACATATTCCCAAGTAATCAAGAGATTTTTAAAATGTAACCAACAACACACAATAGGTAATTGATTTGTAAATTACGGAAATGTTTATTGCAGTAATGTTAATTTGTGATGTTTTTACATGTTGTGTTACACAGCAATACCGTTTGCAGTTACTGTTACAAACATGACATTTTCCGCTGTGGAAATTGTGTCAGTTTTTGTATGTTGTCCCTCTTCTTCATATAAATTCGTTTGACCACATTCCATTAATGAACATGACTTTTATAAGTGTTTTTAAATGTAATTGTTTATTATTGTATATAATCATGTTGAACATTCAAGTGTGGTCCATCGTTTGCTGTTGTAAAATCTGCATTGATGCACTGTGTAAAACAATTCTGTTAAGCATTCGGAGAGCCCCGTGAGCAGTGGACAATTATATATGCAAATATCTCCACACTGTTCTTTGATGGTTGCACTGTTACATTACGTTTATGGAGATGGAAGTGTTGTTTTAGTTAGCATTAACTGTAGTAGATCTGTAAGTGAAAAATGAAATAGCACTGTTGTCATATGTGAACTTCCCTGGGGTTTGATTGTATCCACCATGGAGGTTCTTCTTGCCTTGCTTTTTTGTCTGTTTGTAAACCAGATTACATAAAGAGTTTAAGATGAATTTTCAGAAAAATTTTGGAATGGGACAAAAGCAGTCAGATTTTGGACATGATCTAGGTTTTTATGTAGTATCCTGGGCTAGATTTTCAAAAGATACTAAGATGATCTTAATATAATAACATATTATTAAGACAGTCTTAGTTTTTGACAAGAAGCTCAGCTATCGCAGAGGGACCGCGCCGTGCTCTATGACAGTAAGTTCATGCTAATGTTTGATGAGCTATGGCAGTTAGAAAGGTATCAAACAGCAGAAGTGACCTTCAAGGGCATTGACACTGGTGCCGTTCGATAGGCCACATACGATTTCCTATTAATCTTCCATTGCAACTATCTCTATCTTGCACCGTTTCCGAGATATTATCACTTATTTCCCAAACTTTAAAGAGGTCACGTGACTCTGAACACATTCCTTTTGAGGGTAACATACTATGTATGCACTAGTACTCCTGTGTATCAATCAGCACACAAAATTTGAAATGCCTAGCTTTATCAATTCCAAAGGTATGATTGGGGAGACGGCAAAATTTAAAATGTCACGACCCTTAGCACGCCAATTAGGGGGTAGTCTGTCATCCGAATGCTAGCACTTGATATATACTACCTGCCTACAAAATTTGGCGACTCTCGCTTCATCCATTCCAGAGATATCACTGGGGGGCCCCAAAATTTAAAGTGAGTCATGCGACCCTGACCACGCTATATTGATATTAAGAGTGATTTGTCATCTTATGATGGACTTGACATGAAATTTGTGTACAAAAATTTGACGACTGTAGCTTCAGCCATTCCACCAAAATTTAAACGGTTCACGCGACCTGATCGTGCCCTTTTCAGGGATGGTTTGCCATCTGTGGGCTACAACTTGCTACGATCAGCCTATAATTTGAAGTCTTCATCTCCATCCACTACGTAGATATGACAGACGATACAAAATGTCGAAAATGAGGTGGCTTGGGTAGTTAGGGGTCACTCAAGGTCACTGGAAAGCACCATTTGATAGAATGCATAGGAGTTCCTATTAGCGTTCCCTAGTAACTATGTCCCTATAGCGAGATATTGGTCGAAAATCGCCCATCTAAACCTACCCCACCTCTATTTGTCGCCCCCTTTGGGGGGTGACCCCGTTGGAATTTAGCCGTGGTTTTTGTCATCAGATAACTACAGTCCCTGTATGGCATTGTGTGCGTGATCCAAGTTTATCCGTTTTGGTACAATACTGGCGTGTGACAGCTTCTGCCGCGCTAGCATAGTGTCGCGCGGTAAAAACTGGTGTCATGAGCTTGTTATATACGAAGCTGTGCTAACAGACAGCGGAGGCAAGTGAGCAGTGGGTAGGGTCAGTCTTCTGTCACGTCATCAGTAGTCTTTGAAAGTATAAACCACAGGTGCTGAAAATGTCCAAAGTTTGCTTTATTACACATTTTTTCTTATCAGATGTAATCAAAAGCAAATCGTGTAAATTTTGGTCTTTGGCGTGTATTGATAAGTATTAATAGTCACGCGCCACGGCCTTTCTACTTGTACACAGCAGGTAATGTCGACTGTCCGTCCAGTGTACAGTGCGCGGGATGACTTATCTACAGGGTGACGTGCAAAAAGTGGGCCTTGGTCACTTTGGGGCCACTCAACCACAATTTTGCCAAATGCTGACAGACACTCAGTGTACTGTCAGCGTTAAAAATGCGACCACATCTTAAGCCTGTCGCTACACTACCTTGTCAAAATGTAATATTTGGTAGCTTTTTCGTTATCGGTGACCCCACCCACGGTCCGTTTTTGGCACCAATCGGTACATAGCGACGTTTACGTTTCACATGCGCGACACAGCAAGTCTTGGTGATAAGGGTTTATCAATCATCCTTGGGCTGGACCCAGGGCTTAAAGTAATGG
>Ga0209780_1000130_pt1 | contig 34247 bp, 40 predicted proteins | sample WorMetexBAHAMAS2_FD_187384 | JGI IMG/M metagenome (GOLD analysis project Ga0209780, IMG submission 187384) | Marine gutless worms symbiont microbial communities from Max Planck institute for Marine Microbiology, Germany - Inanidrilus exumae... | ecosystem: Host-associated > Annelida > Digestive...
GAAACGATCAGGAGCTTCCACGCGCGCGCTTCCGCGCCGCAGTTACTTGCGAGAGTCAGGCTAATTGTGGATGGCTAGTTGAAAGGGTATTTGATTATCTTGAAACGGGGGAGGCGAATTGGGATGGGTTGAATATTGATGAGGTACGCTACGGTAGAGACATTTTAAGCAGCGTGGCAGGCAAATATCCTGGTGCCAGGCTGACGGCCGGAGGCGACTTTCTTAACCTCGTTATGACCCAGGATCAGCTTACTGCTAGCCTAAACGCCATGGAAAAAGGTGAACATGCTATGGTTAGCTTTGACTATGCGGGAAAAGAAGTTGGCCATGTCACCAATGTTTTTAAAGACAGTGGTGGAGTGTTGAGAGAATTGGATTTGCAGGGGAGCGTGAGCGATTATCAGGAAACCTTAAGGGAAAATTTTTTATATTTTTTAATCCAGAATAGGTCTCAACTTGACGCAGAGGGATACGGTTTTTTGAGAAAAAATTGAAGTAAAAGCACTCGGCTCTAGATATAAATAATAATTTTTGAACTGTGATTTTTGTGATTTATGTGATTTTTATGAGGTGGTATTTGAAGTTTTCCCAGTCACGGCAATCAAAAAAAAATCACACGAATCACAGTTCAAATTTACGAACAAAAACCTTGAAACGCGGATTTTGCGGATTACGCAGATTACGCGGATTTAAAATCAAAAAATTGGCTGGTGGGCGTTTTTAGGTTTTTAATCCGTGCAATCTATTCGAGGCAAAAGTTTTTGCATAGCAAAAACTTTTGCCTCGAATGCAATCCGTAAAATCCGCGTTTCAAGGTTTTATATGGCGAGCGACTAAATCCAAAACAGCAGCCCCCGCCTGTTCGCTCGCCGAAAGACGCAATCGCCGATGTAACTCGGAAAAGCGAGCCTGTAGGGTTTCAACTTCGGCAAGATTATCCAGCCAATGCAATACCGCAGTCCCCAAATTTTCTGGCGTGACTTCCCCCTGCAAAAATTCTGGAACTAATCGCTCTCCCGCGAGCAAATTAGGCAACGAAAAAAAGGGAATATGCACCAACAATTTAGCCAACCAGTAAGTCAATTCTGCTGCACGATAAGCGACTACCATAGGTCGTCCTAATAACATAGCTTCCAGGGTAGCCGTGCCAGAAGCCGTCAGTACGACGTCTGCGGCTGCCATCGCTTCACGTGATTGTCCAGCTAAGAGTGTCAATGGTAAATCGGGGTAAATTTTAGCAATTGGCTGATTTAAAAGTGTTTTTAAATTGGCATTGGCTAAGGGCACGATAAAGCGTAAATCAGATCGCTGTGCCAGCAGCCAACGGGCGGTTTCTAAAAAAGGGGGTGCCAATTGTTGAACCTCATTACGCCGACTGCCCGGCAAGATGGCGATCCATACCCCGTCTGTCGCTAAGCCTAAACTACTTCTAGCAGCCTGCTTATCCGTCTGCAAAGGCGTATCATCTGCCAAAGGATGTCCTACAAATCGCACCGGAATATTATGTCGTTGATAATACTCAGCTTCAAAGGGAAATAAAGTCAGCATTAAGTCACAAGCACGGGCGATTTTACGCAAACGATATTGCCGCCATGCCCAAACGGAGGGACTTACATAGTGTACCGTAGGAATGCCAGCAGCTTTTAAGGCGTATTCTAAGCCCAGATTAAAATCGGGCGCATCAATGCCGATAAATACATCGGGCGGATTTTGCAAAAAGTGGTCGCGCAGACTATCGCGACATTTTTTGAGGCGGGGATAATGTTTGAGGACTTCTACTAAGCCCATCACGGAGAGGGTTTCTAAAGGATAGTGGCTGTGGAAACCGGCTGCTAGCATTTTGGCACCTCCAATGCCTTCAATGAGAGCATCAGGGTGGCTGGCACGTAGGGCATGGATGAGCCCTGCGCCTAGTATGTCTCCTGACATTTCGCCTGCTATAATGCCAATGTGCATAAGTTAGCCAGTTTTGTAATTGTCAACAATAGTCTGAAAAATCCAAATAATCTTACTCAGTTCACTAATATAATATCTTCTGATATCCATAAAAATAACATTTTCTTCTAGCTTCAAAAATTGCCAATCCTCACCTGTCGTGACACAACCATAAATAATATAAATTTCGTTTTCTTCTTCCTGATTAAATACTTTGGCACCTATCATTTGTGCAAGACATTGACCCAAACCTTCTTTAATATCATTTTTCTTGGCTTCAACTAAAGAAAATATGGGCGCTTGTATCGTCGAATAAATGGGACCTTTTGACAAAATAAAATCACATTCGCCTTTTAAGCCTTTGTCCTCATCAACATCCAGCCGTTCTCAAGAAAAAATAGAGAATTCTTCTTGATTTCTTTTTTCTATTTCCAGCAAGATTGGAGCAACAATAAACTCCGAGCGGGCTTTTTCGCTTGAAGATGATAAAGCCAATTTTAAACTAATCTCCAAAGTCTCTTTTAGACAATGACTCGCTTCAATATCTCCCAAGTCATTAAATAAATTGACTGGCTTTTCTGTTAAGCCAAAAACCTTTTTAACTTTATTCACTGAAAAATCACTGTATGCCATTTTTGCTAACCCTGTATAAATAAATAGGAGTCCAAGATAAGATTGCTCCTCACGTCGAAAGGACGTCCAAGATAAATCTTGGGCTCCTAGCCAACATATCTTTCAAATTTCAGCGTTTCCGAAATAATAAGCTGATCCAAAATTAACTGTCCTTCATGTTCCGGATTTGGAACGAGTCGATTCGTCATTGGATTGATTAGAAAGTCTAGGTGTTCTAGGGGAATTTGTCCTACTAAAGCTTCAATGTGGGGATGTTTAAATTCCATAACATCTAGGCGAGCAACCCGTCCCTGAATTTCAAAAACCACGGGACCATAAATACCACTTTCCGCGATGCCCTCGGCTGTGTTCACTTTGACGGTTTTTAAAAAGTATAATCCCAGTTTTTGAATCCAGTGTCTGGAGAGACAAAGCATGGTGGCGCCGGTATCAACGATGACATTGTCCAATTCCACCGCTCGAATGTCATCTTTTCCGATGCGTTGTTTCTGAAAGTCTCTGAAGTCATCATGATTTGTGATACGAATGGAAGTCACGACTTTTCCCATTGATCCTTATTTATTTATGGACGTCCAAGATGAATCTTGGACTCCCAGTCTACCGCACAATTCCGCGTTCTGATTGTTGTAAAAATGTCAGCATGTCGCGGACTTCTGTATATTTTTCACTTAATTCTTTCAATGCCTCAATAGCTTGTTCTATTGTCAGCTGGTTTCTATAAATGATTTTATAGGCGTCGTGCAACGCTTGAATTGTTTCGCTACTAAAATTTCGACGTTTCAAGCCTTCCTTGTTGATAGTATATGCTTTGGCTCGATTGCCAGATACAGTCACAAATGGTAGTACGTCTTGAGTTATTACTGAGCCACCACCAGCAAAACTATGCTTGCCTATTCTACAAAATTGATGAATTAGGGTAAAACCGCCTAATATCGCGTAATCTTCAATCTTTATATGTCCGCCCAAGGTGGTGCCATTAGCGAGAACGGTTTGGTTGCCCACAGTACAGTCATGGGCAATATGGCAGTAAGCCATAATCCAGTTGTCATTTCCAATTCGGGTGATGCCACCACCTTGTACTGTGCCTCGGTTAAGGGTGCAATATTCACGAATTTCATTGCGTTTACCAATTTCTAGCCAAGTATTTGGTTCTCCAGCATATTTTTTATCTTGGGGATCTTCCCCTATTGAGGCAAATTGGTAGATTTTATTGTCGCGTCCAATCCTCGTTGGACCTTTTACCACCACATGTGGTCCTATCCAGGTGCCAGCTGCAATTTGTACGTTTGCGCCGATGATGGAATAGGCACCTATTTGGACATCGCTATTCAATTCGGCTTTGGGATCAATGAGGGCATGTTTGTCGATCACTGAATGTCTCTTTTCATACACATGAGTTCAGCACTGGCAACCAGTTTGTTGTCGACTTTGGTGGTTGCAGCGTATTTCCACACTCCACGGGTGGTGCGTAGCAGTTTGACTTCGATCAGTAATTGATCGCCGGGCTCAACTGGTTGTTTAAAGCGAGCCTTGTCCACGCCAACCAGATAGTATAATGAGTTGTCCTCTGGTTGTGCTTTTGCGGTTTTAAATGATAATATGCCTGTTGCTTGTGCCATGGCTTCTATCAGTAAAACACCAGGCATAACAGGACGTTGCGGAAAATGGCCTTGAAAAAATGGCTCATTATAGGTCACATTTTTAATAGCAACCAAAGATTCACCGATGGTGTAGTCAAGCACTCTATCTATCAGTAAAAACGGATAACGGTGATGAAGGTGCTGAAAAATATGATGGATGTCCATGCTATTCATAATATCAAGAACGCTGGTAAGTACTGAATCAGGTATTCTCAGGCATAAGAACGCTTCATTGTAGGGTGGGCAATGTGTTTTTATTGCCCACCAAAACATAAGCTACATCTTTATTTAAAAATACCTTAAAATTCATGATTCGGTATTTACCTCGCGTTTTCTAATTCTAAGTTTTGTAAACGTCGCGCCATTTCGTCAAGTTGTTTGAATCTATGGTAATTTTTATGCCAATGTTGATTGGGTTGTATCGCTGTACCTGAGGAATAAGTCCCTGGTTTACGAATCGATTGTAACACGATTGAGCCTCCAGTGACATGGACATGATCGACCAGTTCAAGATGACCGGCAATTCCCACGCCTCCACCAATCATGCAGTAGCTACCTATGCGAGTGCTGCCAGCGATGCCTACACAGCCTGCTATCGCTGTATGTTCACCAATCTGGACATTGTGCCCAATTTGAATTTGGTTATCCAGTTTCACTCCGTTGCCGATCACCGTGTCTTCTAAGGCGCCTTTGTCTATGGTCGTGTTGGCACCTATTTCTACATCATCGCCAATGATAACGCCACCAAGTTGCGGAACTTTTACCCATTTTCCTGCATCGTTGGCGTTGCCAAAGCCGTCTGAGCCAATGACGCTTCCGGGGTGGATAATCACTGCTTGTCCGAGCCGTGTGCCAGTGCATAAGGTGACGTTTGCCATCAATTGGCAATTGTCACCGATTTCAACACTGTTGTCGATAACGCAGCCAGCTCCAATGGATACGTTACGACCTATTTTGGCACTGGCTTCAATGACGGCTTGTGCTCCCACGGAGACATTGATATCCAAGAGCGCGTCGGGACTTATCCACGCAGTTGGATGTATGCCAGGTTTTTTTGGAGGGGGTGGATTGAACAAAGTGGCGGCGCGGGCATAGCCTAAATATGGATTTTCCATTACCAGCATTGGCACTTTGCAAAAACGCCGATTTTGGCTGGCTATAATCACGGCGGCAGCACGAGTATTCGCTAATTCTTCACGATATTTGGCAGCATTGGTAAAAAAACTCACTTGTTGTGCGTTCGCCAACTTCAAGGAGGCGATACCTACAATCGGTAGGTTTTCTTTGGGGGAACCCTCTAATTTTGCACCAATTTGTGTCGCTAATTCGGTGAGGCTAATGGATGACTTCGTTATCAAACTATCGGTTCTTCCTCTTGAGGCGTTTTAATACTTTATTAGTAATATCAACACGTTTATTGGCAAACACAACGCCCTCAGTGAATATCAGATCATAACGCTCAGCCCTAGCCAATTTTTGAATCACCTCAAGAATTATTTTTTGAATTTTATCCAGTTCTTCATTGCGTCTGATGTTATAGTCTTCTCGAAATTCTTCCTGTTTCCGTTTTAAATCACGTCGTTTCTCTCTAATATCGCGGCTGAGTCTACGCGCTTCAGATTCACTCATAATAGCCGCATCTTTAGAGAAGCGCTTTTCCAATTTTTGGATTTGCTTTTTGGCACTGACGAGTTTTCTTTGTCTAGGCGCAAATTCTCTCTCTAGGCGACGATTAGCACTGTCAACTTGTGGTGCTTTGTCCATGATTTTTAAAGCGTTTACAAAACCAATTTTCAGTTCCGCTGCTACAGGATAGGACATAGCACTGCAAAGCAGACTAATAGTAAGATAAAAAAGATAAAAATAATGATGCTTTTTCAATGGAAAACTCCGTCAGTTTGCAGGTACGTTTTTACTTACCAATTAAAGGTTGTACCAATGGTGAATTGAAATCTCTCAAGTTTATCACCATCTTGGCTCTTTAGAGGGATAGCATAGCTGAAGCTCAACAATCCGAGAGGCGTTAAGGCGATCAGGGATAAGCCGGTCGAATAACGCAATTGAGAATTGTAAAATTCTTCACCTGTTCCGTACACATTGCCTACATCCACAAATGCGGAAAATCTAAATGCTCGAGCATTTTCTAAAAATGGGAGTGGCATAATCAATTCGGCATTGCCAACAACTTTTAAATTGCCCCCAAAGGGACGCCCTTCAGAGTCCAACGGCCCTAAAGCGTTTTCTCGAAAACCGCGTATTGTGCGAGGACCTCCAGCTGTAAAATTCTCAAAAAATGGTAAATTGTCATCATCGCCATAACCCTCGCCAAAGCCTAATTGGCCCTTGAATAGGAAAATATAATCTGTTGTGAATGGGTACAACAGTTGATGACGAGAAGTCAGCTTATAATAGCTGAGATCGCTAAACGGTAGGGCAAGCTCAGCACGGATAGATTGTAACGTGCCTTCGCTGGGAAACAAGGCGCGATTACGTGTATCATATCGGAGGCGAGCATTGAGACGGTATGAATCGTAGCTATCACCATTGGCTTCAATAAAATTAAACACTTCTTGGGCGGTGGATTTTGTGGTTTTAAGTTTGGTGTGGTCGAAAGCAGCACCAAAACTAATATTACTATATTCTGTAATAGGCAGACCATAATTGACAGTCGCGCCATAGGCATCAGTCGTGTAACGGCTCAGGTTAGCTTCTTCAGCATCTGTGCTGCGGTAAAACAGTTTAAAACCACGGCTCACACCGTCTATCGTTAAATAAGGATTAAAATAGGAAAAACTATAAGTTGTATTAACATCACTATTATTGAACGTCAGACCAACCCGTTTTCCTGAGCCTAAAAAATTGTCTTGATTGAAACTGCCATTGAATACTATTCCTTGAGTTTGTGCATAGCCAATACTTGCCATAATGTTGCTCGATGGCTTTTCTACTACAGTATAATTAATATCAACTTGGTCATCTGTATTCGGTACTCGCGGCGTTTCAACTTTCACATCTTCAAAATAACCCAAACGCTCTAAGCGAGTTAATGAACGTTTTACGTCTCGGGTAGATATCCAACCTCCTTCCATTTGACGCATTTCGCGGCGTAATACTTCGTCACGAGTTCTAGTATTGCCTTTAAAATTGATTCGTCGCACATAAACCCGTTTGCCTTGATCTACATAAAAACTTAAAGCTACCGTTTTTTTGTCGGAATCAATGTCGGGTGCGGCATTGATATTAGCAAAATAGTAGCCGTCATCGCCAATCCGTTCTTTAATGGCTTCTTGACTTTTAATGATTTGTTTGCGCGAAAATCTATCGCCCGCTTTAATGCTTATTTTGTCCAATAATTCAGCTTTAGGGACGCTAAAGTTCCCTAGTAATTTTACTTGAGATATTGTGTATTTATCTCCTTCGGTGAGATTAATTGTTATATATACTTCTTTTTTATCTGGCGTAATAGAAACTTGAGTTGAGTCAAGGTTAAAATTGATATAGCCGCGATCGAAATAGTAGGAGCGTATGGCTTCCATATCTGCGGCTAATTTTGGTCGTGAATATTTGTCACTGTCGGTAATGAATGAAAACCAGCCAGTTGTACTCGATTTCATTTCATCAAGCAGTTCATCGTCGCTAATCGTGTGATTTCCCACAAAATTAATTTGTTTAATGCGGGCAACAGCTCCCTCAGAAATATCTATTTCTATAGCAACGCGATTGCGACTTAGCGGTGTAACGGTTGATTTTACTTGTACAGCATATCTGCCCAAGTCAAAATATTGACGTTGCAATTCTAGTTTAACTTTTTCTAATAAAGAACGATTAAATAATCGCCCTTTAGCGAAACCAATCGTTTTTAAACTACGAATCAATTCTTCGGTTTCAATTTCCTCATTACCCGTAAAAGTCAATTTAGAAATAGCAGGGCGTTCCTTAACTCGCACAATCAAAATATTGTCATCCCGTTCCAAGCGCACGTCTTTAAAAAAACCGGTTTTAAATAAAATGGAAATCGCGGTTTTGGCTTGTTCTTGGGAAAAACGTTGACCCACTGTGACAGGTAGGTAATTAAACACTGTCCCTGCCTCAATTCGTCTTAAACCTTTTAAGCGGATGTCTTTGATTATAAAGGATTCAAAAGCTTGTGCTACGGGGTGCCAGAGTATTATGAGAAGAAGTAGTCTGTATTTATTCATGTGTGACTAACTTATTTAATCTTGGACAATGTAGGATGGTTTGATTGGAGCGAGTGTTTTCAATTGAACAGGCGTTCCAAATCATTAAATATCGCCAGTCCCATCAAGCCAATTAATAAAGTCAAACCAATTCGTTGTAAGAAAAATTCCGTATTTTCAGTGACGGGATTGCCTTTAATCCATTCAATTAAATACAACAATAAGTGTCCCCCGTCAAGCAAAGGAACTGGTAACAAGTTAATAATGCCCAGGCTGACGCTGACTAGTCCTAAAAAGGATAAAAACACAACTATGCCAAGTTGAGCCGATTGTCCCGCGAATTGTGCAATACTGATTGGTCCACTGATATGTTCGTGCGATATTTGCAAAGTCAACATTTTGACCATTACGCGCAGGCTTAATACGCTAATCTCCCAGGTTTTTTCAACACCCTGAATAAATGAATCCCATAAGTTATAACGTTCGGTAACGAAATAGGGTGCATAGACTCCCATGCGTCCCTTGCCATTCACATTTTCAGGCTTCAGAATTAATATCAGTTTTTGATTGCCGCGTTCAATTTCGGCTTCGATGTCCTGTTCCGGTCGTTCACTGATATAGTTGGCCCAAGTTGTCCAATCGCTAACTGTTTGATTATCCATAGCAATAATCTTGTCACCAGGCTGCAATCCTGCCCTTTCAGCAGCGCTGTCAGGTGTAATTTCACCGATAATCGCCGGCCAAGGTGGCGAAAGGGGGCGCATGCCTAGTTTTTTAAAAAACGCTCCTTGTGCAATATCGTCAACTGTAAATCCTTGTAAATTCAAAGTTAAATCATATTCGTAGCCCTGTTGATTTTTTACGCGGTATAGTAATTCTTGCTTGTCATTCAGCAATTGCTGTAATGTTGCTTGTATGACGTTGTCCCAACGCGCCGTGGGTTGTTCATTGACGGCAATAATCTGATAGCCAGTTTTAAATCCGGCTTGTTCTGCCAAACTTTGGGGAGTTACTTCTCCGACTACGGCGGCAATGCCTGTTACTCCGATCATGTACATCACGGTGTAAGCAATGATGGCGAATAGGAAATTAAATAGGGGACCAGCGACAACAATGGCAGCACGTACCCCCAATGGTTGTTGATTAAATTCTCGGTGCAATTCTTCGGGTGCGACTTCGCCTTCGCGCTTGTCAAGCATTTTAACATAGCCGCCCAAGGGGAGGGCTGCAATGACAAATTCGGTTTGATCTTTGCCAAAGCGGCGCTTGAAAAGCGGTTTTCCAAAGCCGACTGAAAATCGCAGGATTTTTACGCCTAAACGCCGCGCAACCCAGTAGTGACCGAATTCGTGTACGGTCACTAAAATGCCGATCACGATTATAAAGGCTAGTAATGCTTGTACAAATGACATCATTTTTTCAGTGTTTAGTTATCATTCGGGAAATTATAGGCGATTAAGGCAGTTTACATAAAACGAATCGGTTCATGCGCTCCTGCTCCAAGTTTGTTGGCGCAGTGTTTGGACATATTGAGCTGCATCGCTTACCTCAGCAAAAGGCTTTACCTCATCCAAATTTTCGTCTGTTACCGGATAATTCATGATAGTTGAATGGGCTAACGGTTCCAATTTTTTATAATTAAGTGGTTCCTGCTGACTAATAAAATATCGAATAGCCATCATAACTATTTCTGACATTTCTGAGCCGCGCTGTTGTGCCAAACTAAACAAGGCGTGCTCGATTGTTTCGTCGGCGATTTGTAAAGTTAATTGAAACATCTAACTTCTCCCGATAGAAAAAAAATAAAAAACTTTTTTCGCCGCAATTTTTGAACTGTGATTTTTGTGATTTGTGTGATTTTTGTGAGGCTGCCGATTACTTAATAATCACATTAATCATAAAAATCACATAAATCACAGTTCAAATGTGATTTTGGTGATTTTTATGAGCCAGTTACGAGCCGAACACAGCAATCATAAAAATCGCACAAATCACAGTTCAAACAGCGGGAGTTGAGTCCTAAAAATCATACGAATAATACACAGCAACCCCCTGTTTTTTCGCATATTCTTGGACATCGCTACTACTTACCATATATGTCACCAGCACCGGAAATACTCCCTGTACTACGCCCTCAAATCTTTGCAAACGCTTACGAATAAAACTATCCACATGATTTTTAGACAACTGACTTTTACTCTCACCAATAATCGTCACCGTCTTTCCATCGATAATGCCTTGTCCTGTAATATTAACTTCCAATTCTTGACTTTGATTATCTGTAATATAGGTGCGCTTGAGTTTGCCTTGCACGATCAAGCCAAAGTCTCGTTCTAACAGGGGCGGCAAGCCTTTGTAAGCTAAATCTTCTAAACGGTAGCCGACGGTAGTTGCTAGCCCACCAAGTTGTTTGCGCGTGTCTTTGTGTTCGTCTATGAGTTGTTGTAATTTAGTCTCGGTGTGCTGCTGTGCGGTGGTGAGTTCTTCCACGCGCTGTTCAGTGCGTTGCTGTGCTGCAGTCAGTTCTTCCACGCGCTGTTCAGTGCGTTGCTGTGCTGCAGTCAGTTCTTCCACGCGCTGTTCAGTGCGTTGCTGTGCGTTGGCGAGCTCCTTGACTATGGATTTCAATTCGTTGAAATCACTGGTTTTTACAAGTTCACTATAGGCTTCAACCACCACTTCAGCCAACAATTTAGCTTGTTTCTTGTCAAAGGCAGCCCCTAATCGATATTCAAAATACGTTGTTGTAAACATAGAGCATTTTTTCCCATGTTCCTAGTGAGTTAAATGCTCGGTTACGTTATTTCGCCACGCCCAATAAGCTAACCCAACCCACGATATAAGCTTTTGTTTGTAAAAAAATTATTTTTTAACTTAATGGCATTGACCCTTAGCAATCATTATATCTGATAACTGATAACTGTTGAATGAGCCAATTCACGAGCCCGAGCATCATCTTCAATAATTACCTCCAAGGAATTAGCAACACGCCCAGTTAATTTGGATAAAGTAGTTTCAATTATTTTCGGAATAGCACTAAAGCGCAAACGTTCTTGCAAAAAAGCCTCTACCGCGACTTCATTGGCAGCATTCAAAATTGTGCTCGCCGTACCGCCTGCTAGCATAGCCTCATAAGCTAACTTCAAACAAGGAAAACGCCCAAAATCAACCGCCTCAAAATCCAAACGGGCAATATCGATTAGATTTAAACGGGGAACACCTGAGTCAATACGTTCTGGCCAAGCCAACGCATAAGCAATCGGAGTCCGCATATCAGGATTGCCTAATTGTGCCAACACTGAGCCATCTACATATTCAACCAGTGAATGAATCACACTTTGTGGATGTAGTACCACTTCCACCTGATTTGCTGGAGCGGAAAATAACCAACAGGCTTCAATGACTTCTAGTCCCTTATTCATCATAGTGGCCGAATCCACCGATATTTTGCGCCCCATATTCCAATTTGGGTGGGCACAAGCTTGATCTGGAGTTACATCATGCAATTGTTCAATTGGATAATTGCGAAAAGGTCCGCCAGAGGCGGTTAGCAAAATACGGCTGATACCTTGCGGTGGTACAGAGGGGATTTGAAATCTTGGCGGCATACATTGAAAAACAGCATTGTGTTCACTATCAATCGGTAACAACTCGGCTCCATTATCGCGCACGGCATCCATGAATAATTGCCCCGACATGACTAAAGCCTCTTTGTTAGCCAATAAAACACGTTTTCCCGCCTGTGCGGCAGCTAGGGTGGGCAACAAACCTGCGGCACCAACTATGGCCGCCATCACTATGTCTACTTCTGGCAAACTCGCTACTTGAATCAAACCCTCGGTGCCGCTTAAAACTTGCACCGCAGTATTTTTCAAACCTTGCTCAAGTTGAGCCGCCGCGTCCGCATCTGCCACCACCGCGTAGCGGGGCGACCATTCTAAACAGAGAGCCGCTAAACGATCAACCTGTCGATGCCCTGTCAGGGCAACAACTTCAAATTCATCTGAATTACGTTTAATAACATCGAGAGTATTGATACCGATGCTACCAGTGGCACCTAGTATGGTAATTTTTTTCAAAACAGACCTTAAATTCAGTTTATCGCGTCACTATCCTTACAACACTTACCGTTGCAATCATATCCAAAGTGCGCCCGAAACGCAACCAGTGCAAGTCAAACCGTGATCGCTTCATTAAGGGTAAATATTGTTCAACGTAAAGGATTAGCCCCCCCCCATGAGCTAAAGCTCAGGACTCATAAGGCTCAAGTCCCCTAAAGGGGACTCAAACACAAGCAAATTTAGTCGGCTTTAGCCGACTTAGGCCTTATGAGTCCTGAGCTTTAGCTCATGGCGGGGGCGGGAACGAGGCTGCGTAACATCAGTTATTTAATTGGTTTCCACCCACCTATCCCCCTCATCGAGGCTTTCCCGTTTCCAAAACTGTGCCTTGGACTTAAGTTGCTCAATTAAAAAACGACAAGCTTCAAAAGCGGGCGCGCGATGAGCCGCCCAGGCAGCGACTAAGACAATCGTGTCCCCCGGCTGCATTTCTCCAACACGATGAATAATCAGCGTGTCCAAAATTTCCCATCGTTGCAAAGCCGTTTCGCTGATACTATGCAAATATTTTTCTGTCATACCCGGATAATGTTCTAAAAACATCGACTGTACCGTCTCACCTTCATCGCGCATAGTACCGACAAAAGTGGCAACAGCCCCGCATTTACCACGTACAAAAGAATTTTCATAAACTTGTAAACTTGCCCAAGGATTAAATTCATTTGGCGTGACTTCAACTTTCATGTTAACCTCCGGTGACAGGTGGAAAAAATGCCACCTCGTCGCCGGCTTGCACCAAGCGATTTTGATCTGTATATTCCATATTCACAGCCATCAAAATATGGCTAGGAAGGGGCGCATTATCACAAGCCTGCGCCCAAACTTGGGCAACCGTTAATGGTTCGGCAAAATAAAGTTGGATTTCACCTTTTCCAACTTGTTCACGTAAACTGGCAAAAAATTTAATAGTAATCATATCAGATTGAACAGACAGGACAAATCGGATCTTTATGTAAAATTAGAGTGCGCCATTGCATGGATAGTGCATCAAAAAGTAGCAATCTGCCAGAAAGTGGATTTCCAATGCCTAATAAGACTTTTATCACCTCTACGGCTTGAATGCTACCGATGATACCGACCAAAGGTGCCAATATACCTGCCTCACTACAAGCCTCCCCTTCTTCTTCATTGTCACTATATAAACAACGATAGCACGGACTTTGTGGGGCTAGTAAAAAAACGGCAACTTGTCCACTCCAACGCAGTGCCGCCCCGGATACTAGAGGGGTGCCGGAGTGTACACAAGCTGCGTTAATAATAAAACGAGTAGCAAAATTATCACTACAATCAACGACAACATCAATATCATCCTTTATCAAAAAATCCTCGGAAATCGTTTGATTGATAATAGAAATCTCTATATCAGGATATAGAGCCTGTAGCTTAGATTGGGCAGACAAAGTTTTATATTGCCCGATTTGCGTTGAATCATGCACAATTTGCCGTTGGAGATTCGACAAATCAACGCGATCAAAATCAGACAGTACTAAATGCCCTACGCCCGACGCCGCTAAATACATTGCCACAGGCGAGCCTAAGCCACCAACACCGATGATTAACACTTTTGAGTGTGCAAGTTTTTGTTGCTCGTCCAAAATCAATTTTGGACTCCTAGTGGGGGGGGGGGTTGTTGTTCATGGTCAGCAAGGGTGAGGACTTCAGCACCAGTATCTGTTACCAAAATAGTATGCTCCCATTGTGCCGAAAGATTATGATCTTTAGTCACCACAGTCCATTTATCTGGTAACTGCTTGACATGCCGCTTACCTGCATTAATCATCGGCTCAATAGTAAAAGTCATACCTGGTCGCAATAAAACATCCTCAGCCTTTGGATTATAATAATGCAAAACTTGAGGGTCCTCATGGAATGAGCTGCCTATGCCATGTCCACAATATTCCTCTACGACAGAACATTTTTTAGAGACAGCATAACGTTGGATCGCCTTACCGACATCACTTAAATAGCCACCTGGTTTGACTTGACGGATAGCCATCCACAAACAATCATAAGCGATCTCTACTAAGCGTTTAGCACGGACACTGGGTTTACCAATCGTAAACATTCGACTGGTATCACCATGATAGCCATTTTTCATAACGGTAATGTCAAGATTAACAATATCACCGTTTTTCAATTTTCTTTTTCCAGGCACACCATGACAAACTTGATGATTGACTGAAGTGCAAATAGACTTAGGAAATCCCTTATAATTTAAAGGAGATGGGATAGCCTGTTGTGCATTAACAATGTAATCATGGCATAAACGATCCAACTCATCAGTTGTCACACCAGCTTGTACATAAGGCGTGATCATATCCAACACCTCAACAGCTAAGCGTCCAGCAACGCGCATTTTTTCAATTTCTTCAGATGTTTTTAGAGAGATAACCATGACAATAGATTGTTTTGATAAGCATTTTATGGTATAAAGCCTGCGTTCGTCCAATCTTGGACTCCAAAATAAATAATAAATTGGGATGCTCGCACGATGAGTCAATATATTGTGGAGGCTCAACCGAACAACAAACATTATTACTATGATCAACATATCAATGCGTAAAATGCTGGAAGCAGGGGTACATTTTGGTCACCAGACACGTTACTGGAATCCCCAAATGGCCCCGTATATTTTTGGGGAACGGAATAAAATTCATATCATTAACCTTGAAGAAACGTTGCCTATGTTTAATGAGGCGACGAATTTTTTGGGTCAACTGGCTGCCAAAAAAGGCACCATTTTATTTGTTGCTACAAAACGTGCAGCACAAGAGCCGATTAAAGAGGCCGCTATTCGCTGTGGAATGCCCTACGTGAATCGCCGTTGGCTAGGGGGTATGCTGACCAATTTTAAAACGGTCAAAGCCTCTATCAAGCGTCTCAAAGACTTAGAGATGTTCACACAGGATGGCACCCTAGCTCGCTTAACAAAAAAAGAAGCCTTGTCACTGACTCGTGAATTAGAAAAACTGGAGCGTAGCTTGGGCGGGATTAAAGATATGAATGGCCTGCCTGATGCCCTATTTATCATTGATGTGGGCAATGAACAAATTGCGGTCAAAGAAGCTGCCAAATTGGGTATTCCCGTTACCGGCGTTGTAGATACTAACAACAGCCCCACGAATATTGACTATGTCATCCCCGGCAATGATGATGCCATTCGTGCTATCACCTTATATGCTAATGGGGTAGCAGATGCCATTCTTGAGGCTCGCCAAGCGGGCTTAGAAATACCTGAAGAAGAGGACGACGATTTCGTGGAGGTTGAGGAAACAACTGAGCCGACTGATGAGGCGAAGTTGGAGACATCCGCTAACTAGTCAAATGTCCAAAGATTGCCTATTTAATTTTTTAAATTAGAGGAAAATATGAAAATTCCAGCAGCATTGGTTAAAGAGCTGCGTGAACGCACCGGTGCGGGCATGATGGAGTGCAAAAAAGCACTGGTGGAAAGTGGGGGTGATATTGAAGCCGCCATTTCCGCGATGCGTAAATCCGGTCAAGCCAAAGTCGCTAAGAAAGCGGGACGAATCGCAGCCGAAGGCTTGATTGTCATACAGCAAGATAGCAAGCATGCTGCAATGGTCGAAGTAAATTCCGAGACAGATTTTGTCTCTAAAGGCGATGACTTCAAAGATTTTTGTGACGCTGTGGCGGCTACGGTTTTACGCGACTGTCCTAACAATTTGAAAAGCCTGATGGCGGCGAACTTGGTTGGTGGCGAAAAAAGCGTTGAAGATGCACGTAAAGATTTAATTGGCAAAATCGGTGAAAATGTCAATGTGCGGCGGTTTGCTCTCATGGAAACCGGCAATTTGGCTGTCTATTTACATGGAACGCGGATTGGTGTCTTAGTAGACATACGCGGTGGTAATGCAGAATTAGCCAAAGATATTGCCATGCACATTGCAGCGAGTCGTCCAGTGTGCGTATCTGCCGACCAAGTGCCTGCCGAGACAATTGCGAAAGAAAAAGAAATTTTTGCGGCACAAGCGGCTAATAGTGGTAAACCAGCTAATATCATTGAAAAAATGGTCGAGGGGCGCCTTAAAAAGTTTTTAAGCGAAATCACGCTACTGGGTCAGCCGTTTGTCAAAGATCCTGATCAAAATGTGGAAAAATTGCTCAAAGCCAATAAAGCCAACGTTATACATTTTGAGCGTTTTGAAGTCGGTGAAGGTATTGAGAAAAAAAGCGAAAACTTTGCTGATGAGGTGAGGCAGCAAGTGCAGGGTAGTTAAAAATAAGATTTCTCCCGTTGGTCGAAATGACAATTAAAAATCTGTTTCGGGAATGGAGCGAAGCGTATTTCCTCCCGTAGGGAACTTTAAGTCGAGGGTTTCGGGAGACGAAGTATAGCGTTTCCCGATTGTATAACATACGATTGTCTGTCATCCCGACGACAGGAGGGATCTTGCACGCTCAAGATTTCTCCTGTCGTCGGGATGACAATTAAAAATCTGTTTCGGGAATGGAGCGGAGCGTATTTTCTCCCGTAGGGAACTTTAAGTCGAGGGTTTCGGGAGACGAAGTATAGCGTTTCCCGATTGTATAACATACGATTGTCTGTCATCCCGACGACAGGAGAAATCTTGAGCGCTCAAGATTTCTCCCGTTGGTCGAAATGACAATTAAAAATCTGTTTCGGGAATGGAGCGGAGCGTATTTCCTCCCGTAGGGAACTTTAAGTCGAGGGTTTCGGGAGACGAAGTATAGCGTTTCCCGATTGTATTATAACATACGATTGTCTGTCATCCCGACGACAGGAGGGATCTTGCACGCTCAAGATTTCTCCTGTCGTCGGGATGACAATTAAAAATCTGTTAAAAATCTGTTTCGGGAATGGAGCGGAGCGTATTTCCTCCCGTAGGGAACTTAAACTCCCCCAAAAAATCAATAAAAAAAAATTCCATGTCTGAAGTTTCCAGAGCCTATCATCGAGTATTGCTGAAATTCAGCGGCGAAGCCTTGATGGGTAATGCTCAATTTGGCATTGAGCCAGAAATCGTGTCCCGTATGGCGCAAGAAGTCCATGAACTTGTGCGCCTTGGTGTACAATTAGGCATTGTCATCGGTGGAGGCAATATTTTTCGCGGAGTGGGATTGACTGCCAGTGGCATTGATAGAGTATCGGCTGATTATATGGGCATGTTGGCAACCGTGATGAATGGATTAGCTATGCAAGATGCCTTACAAAAAGCCGGAATTGATGCTCGCCTTATGTCAGCCATTTCCATGTCAAGCGTTTGTGAAGATTACAGCCGAGGAAATGCTATCAGCCACTTAGAAAAGGGGCGAGTAGTGATTTTTGTAGCAGGAACGGGCAATCCTTATTTTACCACCGATTCGGCTGCCAGTTTACGCGCTATTGAAATCGGTGCCGATTTAATGATAAAAGCCACTAAAGTTGATGGTGTTTATAGTGCTGATCCGGTAACCGATCCAACAGCCAAGCGTTTTTCGCGCTTAACATGTAATGAAGTTATACAACGTGGCTTAGGCGTAATGGATACCACCGCTGTGGTTTTGTGTCGAGATAATAATATGCCGTTACGGGTGCTTGATATGAGTAAAACGGGTGCGCTTGTCCGTGCCATTAGTGGTTTTGATGAAGGAACCTTGGTTTATGAACGAAATGATTGATATAATTATAAAAGATGCAGAAGAGCGAATGCACAAAAGCATCAAAGCTCTGAAAGCCGAATTTGTTAAAATTCGTACCGGGCGAGCCCATACCAGTTTGCTCGATCATATTCTTGTACCTTATTACGGCAACGATACTCCCATTAATCAAGTCGCTAGTATCAGTGTGCTAGATCCACGGACACTAGGTGTAACACCTTATGAAAAAACAATGGTGGCAACAGTAGAAAAGGTGATTCGGGATTCTGATTTGGGCTTAAATCCCACTAATGTTGGAAATTTGCTACGTGTACCCTTGCCACCGATGACAGAAGAGCGGCGACGTGATTTAGTCAAAGTGGTGCGCCATGAGGCTGAAGGGGCACGAGTTGCTATTCGTAATATACGCCGTGATGCTAATCATGATCTCAAAGAATTGAAAAAAGAGGGAGATATTTCCAAAGATGAGGCGCATCATAGTGAAGAATTGATTCAGAAGTTGACGAATAAACTCATTGCCGAGGTTGATGCGGTGTTGCATGAGAAGGAAGCAGAGTTAATGGAAGTTTAGCCGGAGTCCAAGATTTATCTTGGACGTATTTCTATGATAACTGATAACTGATAACTAATGATTTTACCACGCCATCTCGCCATCATCATGGATGGTAACGGTCGCTGGGCTAAAAAAAGGCACTTGCCGCGCGATGCCGGACATAAAGCCGGAGTCGAAGCGGTACGTCGAGTGATCAAATTGTGTGGAGAACACGGCATTGAGGCATTAACCTTGTTTGCCTTTAGCAGCGAAAATTGGCAACGTCCCAAACAAGAAGTCAATTTGTTGATGGAATTGTTTATGACGGCATTGCAACGGGAGATTAAATCATTACATAAAAACAAGGTGTGTTTACGCTTTATTGGTGCCCGCGAAGCTTTTTCAGATAAATTGCAAAATTTGATTGCCGACGCAGAAAAATTGACTGAACATAATACCGGTTTAAATTTGAGAGTGGCAGCCAATTATGGGGGACGCTGGGACATTGTTGAGGCGGCAAAAAGCCTCGCTAAGCAAGTCGAACAAGGTAGATTGCGAAGTGAAGATATTGACGATAGTCTCTTTGCGACACACTTATGTTTGGCAGATTTACCAGAGCCAGATTTATTTATTCGTACCAGTGGCGAAAAACGGATCAGTAATTATTTGTTATGGCAATTGGCTTACACGGAGTTATATTTTACTGATGTTTTATGGCCTGATTTTGATAAGGATGCTTTTATGCATGCATTAGAATTTTTTAGCAACCGTCAACGTCGCTTTGGACGTACCGGTGAACAAGTGAAAGAAGAAAAAAATGCTTAAGCAACGTCTGCTCACGGCTATTATTTTAATTCCCATCGTTGTGTGGGTGTTATCTTTGTCTACGCAGACGGTAGCTTATGTTTTTATGGGTATTGTTGTGCTGGGCGCGTGGGAATGGGCTGGCTTGTGTGGTGGCTGGATAAAGCGGAATCTTTATGCTTTTGTAGTCGCTTTAGTGCTGTTAATGCTTTACTGGTTTTGGCAGCAACAGTTAACAAGCGAACTGTATGTTTTATTATTAGCAGGTTGTTTGTGGTGGATATTGGCACTCTATTGGGTATTGCGCTATCAACAAGGGCAGTCTCTGGTGCCGACTTCGCCGTTTATTAAAGCTTTACTGGGTTTTTTGATTTTGTTGCCGGCTTGGATGGCTTTATTAATTCTGCATAAAGATTATGGCTGGCACTGGGTCGTTTTTCTGTTAGTTTTGATTTGGGCTGCCGATAGTGGTGCCTACTTTGCTGGTAGGCGCTGGGGTTCCAGAAAATTGGCTGACAAAATCAGCCCTGGGAAAACTTGGGAAGGTGTGGCAGGCGCTTTGCTAATGAGTTTAAGCGTTTCGCTGGCTTATGCTTTTTACCAGTCAATGTCATTGATGGCATTTTTTTTATTCATGTTATTGTGTTTGCTGACTGTGTTGGCGTCGATTTTGGGAGACTTGTTGGAGAGTTTGTTTAAGCGTCAAATGAACATCAAAGATAGTGGGCAAATTTTGCCTGGTCATGGTGGCATACTTGATCGCATTGACAGTCTGACTTCGGCAGCACCTATTTTTGTGACTGGTCTTATTTTGCTACAGTATTTCAGGTAGAGATTTTGGCCAAAAAACATCCGATGTTTGACAAACATCGGATGTTTAGCTTGAAAAGAGTTTTCGTCAAAACGAAAAAGTCCCAAGCCCTGCGTCTTGGGGCTTTTTTTTTCGCGCGAAAAGGGGTTGTGGTTTGCCAAAATACTAATTATAAGGGGATAAGGTGGACGTTTTAAACAATTACATCAGTCAACTTAACAACATCGTTTGGGGACCAGCGATGCTGGTACTCATTTTGGGTACGGGCATTTATTTGATGCTAGGCTTGCGATTGATGCCCTTTCGTCAGTTGGGATACGGTTTGCGTACACTTTGGCGAGGGCGTGTTGGTCGTGGAGCCGGTGATATTACTCCTTTTAATGCTTTAATGACTTCGCTTTCTGCCACCGTTGGTACGGGGAATATTGCGGGGGTGGCAACGGCGATTTTTCTGGGAGGTCCAGGAGCCTTATTTTGGATGTGGTGTACGGCATTAGTAGGGATGGCGACTAAATATGCTGAAGCGGTTTGTGCTGTGCATTACCGGGAAACTGATGAAGCCGGCAGTCATGTCGGTGGTCCCATGTATTATATAAAAAATGGACTAAAAAGTCGTTGGACTTGGTTAGGAACCGCCTTTGCGATCTTCGGCGCTGTAGCTGGATTTGGTATTGGTAATACGGTGCAAGCCCATTCGGTTGCCGATGTGTTGCACGCTTCATTTGGTTTGCCAACTTGGGTAACCGGTGTAATATTGGCTCTGTTGGTGGGTTTGGTATTGATTGGTGGTATTCGTTGGATTGCGGAGGTGGCGGGCAAGATTGTGCCGATAATGGCAATATTATATGTAATATGTGGTCTTATCATTTTGGTCTTAAACGCGGCTGAAATACCTAAAGCTTTTGAACTCATTTTCACTTATGCTTTTACGCCAGTGGCGGCGACGGGTGGTTTTGCTGGTGCAGCAGTATGGGCTGCGATTCAGTTTGGTGTAGCACGCGGGGTATTTTCCAATGAGGCTGGCTTGGGTAGCGCACCCATAGCTCATGCTGCCGCTCGCACGGATAATTCGGTGCGACAGGGTGTGATTGCTATGTTGGATCCCTTGATTGATACGATTATTATTTGTACTATCACGGGTTTAGTGATTATTATCTCGGGTGCGTGGACGAGCGGTGTTAATGGGGCTCCTTTGTCGTCGGCGGCTTTTGAGCAGGCTTTGCCGAATTTTGGCGGTTATGTGGTGACTTTTGGGTTGGTGTTATTTGCTTTTACGACTTTGTTGGGGTGGAGTTTCTACGGCGAAAAGTGTGTGGAATACCTTTTTGGTATCAAGTCCATTATTCCGTTTCGTTTGTTGTGGGTGATAGTTGTGCCGATTGGCGCAGCAGGTGATTTAAAAGTCATTTGGTTGGTCGCAGATACGCTTAACGCTTTGATGGCAATACCTAATTTGATCGCTTTGTTGCTGCTTAGTCCGGTAATATTTAAGTTGACTCGTGACTATTTCCAGGGGAAAGAAATTTGAACTGTGATTTATGTGATTTTTTTTGATTGATGTGATTGGTAAGTAATTAAAGGATTGGCGACTAAACAACTATAGAAAGGAGGAAATGATTATGTTCGGTAGATTGGCTCTATCAAAACTGTTGTTGGTGGTTTGGTTTGGTTTGGTTTGGTTTGGTTTGGGCTGGGGAAACCATCGAAGAGATATTAACTCATGAATATACTGAAGCCGAAGTGGAAGAGTATTTTGGCGAATTAAAATCGCTCCTTTATAAAAAAAAATACCAGGTTGGCGATATATTGGAGTTGGACGTGGGCCGGTTTATGGTAACGGGGAAGGAAGCCGAGGGGGTAGAAGGTGTGGTTTATGGTGTCGTTTCATTGTCAAACCCAGAAGAGCCTCTGGTGCTGAAATTTCCCCATGTCGGCGAACATAGCCTGGCTTACCACGGAGAACCCTACATAAAAGCACGAAAGCTGATCCAAAAACTAAATCACGACAACATTATCAAACTAAAAAATTCTGACAGTCGGTTTATAATTATGGAAAAAGCGGACGGTTCCTTATATGACTTAATCATGGGTCTGGCCAGGGGCAGAGCGGTTAGATTTACCGAAGCTGAGGCTAAATATTTCTTCAAAATGGCGAGCAAGGATGTGGTTGCGGGCATGGAGTATCTGCACGCGCGGGGTATTAACTTTTTGGATTTAAAGTTCCAGAACGTGGTGTACTTCATAAAAAACAATCGAGTTAGATTTGAGTTGATTGATCTGGGAACTAGCGAGTATATGGAAGCTCCGAATCCGGATGAACTTTTTAATAAATTATTGCCTTTTGCTCAAGGCTTAGCAAAGAGCGCAGCAATGTTGGGATTTCCGGAGTTGGAGGAAGATTTGAACACAAGAATTTACTCAGCAAGAAATCTGGAAGAGCTCAAAAGCGCCCTGGGTATCGACGGAGAGCCATCCGAACAGGAGCAAATATTGGAAATGGTTGTGGTAGAAAAGATCAAGCGAGTAACTGATTCGGGCGGTAGTTGGTCGTCAGGTGGTGCTTGTCCCTAATAATTACACTAGCCAATCTTATTTATGGAGTTTATAATTTCCAGAGTTATTTGATAACTCCACTTTATAATGTGATTGGTAAGTAATTAAAGGATTGGCGACTGAGTTTCGGGAATTCGTGCCTCATTCCCGAAACAACTGTTAAATCCGTTGACTCCCCCAATCCGTTGTACTTACTATATTTTTGGCGACTGAGTTTCGGGAATTCGTACATCATTCCCTAAACAACTGTTAACTAACGTTACGCATTTTCGTTCCCATGGAACTCATCGTTGAATCTAGTACAACGGATTAGGGGAATAAACGGATTGGTTTTAAACCTTTTTTGTAGAAGTAATTTGTCAGTAACCGCAAATAATAAAACAAACGCGAGACTTAATCCGTTTACTCCCCCAATCCGTTGTACTAGACTTTTAAACGAAAATTACTAGCCAATTTTGCTGGTGGAGTTTATAATTTCCAGAGTTATTTGATAACTCCACTTTATAAATTCCAGAGATAAATGTTTGCTAGAGCCCTATCCAGTCAAATTTTAGCACAATTTGATTCACCTGATTTAGTCTTTTTGCTTGGTACGCGACAAACTGGCAAAACCACTCTTGCCCATTTACTCGCCAAGGATTCGTCTTATTCAAAAGATGAAACTTGGTATTTTGATTTTGAAGACAAACAATATCGTCAGCTTTTCAATACGGCGACAATAGCAAGTTTCAAACAAATTCTACGCCTGGAAGGCATTGATTTTAACCGTCGTCATTTACTCATTTTTGATGAAATTCAATTACTAGATGATCCTTCAAATTTGCTTAAATTATTACATGACCATTTTCCGGCATTAAAGATTATTGCTACCGGCAATTCGTCTTTACGAATCAAGACAAAATTTTCCGATTCACTAGCAGGGCGTAAGCGGGTATATCTGGTTGAACCTTTGAATTTTGATGAATTCTTGCTATTTCGTGGAGAAAATCGTTTACGCAATTTAAGGCAAATGCTCCGTGAGGGGATACTCAGCGACGCATTAATCTCATCAGGGCATGATCATTTTTTGAGTTTATTGGAAGAATATCTCATCTATGGCGGTTATCCAGAGGTGGTATTAATCTCTAATAAGCAAGAAAAGCTTTTTAAATTGGATTCTATTGCTAATGCCTATATTAAAAAGGATATTCGGGAGGTGGCGAAGATAGAAAATATCTCTGCCTATAATAATTTACTAAAATATCTAGCCATTAATGCTGGCACACAATTTAATTTATCATCAGCGCGTGAAACGATAGGTATTTCATCTGTTACTCTATCTAAATATCTGAATTTGTTGGAAGATACTTTTATTGTTGCTGAATTGCCGCCCTTTTTTACCAATCGTAATAAGGAGATTAGTAAGAGCCGAAAGTTCTATTTTAAGGATACCGGTATCAATAATCTGTTGTTACAGAATTTTAATTCACTGGCTCTTCGTCGGGATGCCGGTGCTTTGTATGAAACTTATGTATTTAATAGCTTGAACTGGGGGCAGGATATTACTCGCAGTCTGTATTTTTATCGAACTCAGTCTAAAAGTGAAATTGATTTTATACGGGTTAAGGATGCTAGTTATCATTTAATCGAAGTTAAGTCTGGCAAATATCAGCACATTCCGCGAGCAATGATGGAATTTGAAAAAAAATATGCGGAAAAGTTGTCCATTGTGAGTAAACGTGTGATTAATCAATCTGTTTACTTAGAAAAGGCAAACGTAGAATTTTTGCCGGCGTATCTTTTATAGACTTTGCCGATTTTTGACCACCAATTATAACGACAAGGATTGTGCATGAAAGGATAAAAGCGTGGGAATAACAGTTTTTTATCATTTATTATAATTCGATGTTCAAGTTTTTTGAATGGTATGGTGAGTTCAACAACGAATAAAAACAGGATACCGAAGATCAGCGAAGCTAAACTCCACCAAGTTAATGCTATCAAGTCCATCGTTATCTCTCGATGAGAGAACTTGAGAGCACTAATGATATTGGGTTTTATTCGTTGTTGAACATTAGCTGTACTCACCACCGCAACAACCCTAATATGAAATCCAACCACTGTGCTGGACGGGGTTTGCAACCCCGTCCGTAACGTTAAATCCCGCTATTTCCGCGATCTAAAACCCTATGGACGGGGTTGCAAACCCCGTCCAGCAATATTTATTTTGATAAAATCAATCAGTTATTCTTAACTTAATGGCATTGACTCACCACCGCAACAACCCTAATATGAAATCCAACCACAAATTGATATTCTCTTTTCTATCAGGACCGATTCTAGCTTTAATCGTAGGCATTCTCTGCTTTAACAGCAATATTGAAGGTATGACAGATAAAGTCGCCTGGACAGCCGTCATTACAACCCTAACCGCCGTATGGTGGATGTTGGAACCTATTCCTATTCCTGCCGTATCACTAATTCCATTTGTTCTATTCCCCGTTTTTGGCATTTTAAGTCACAAGGTGGCAGCCGCTCAACTGGGAAATCATCTTATTATTTTATTTATGGGCGGCTTTATGCTTTCTGTGGCGATGGAAAAGTCTGGAACTCATCGCCGAATCGCCTATGGCGTTCTCAAAATTGTGGGCACAAACAGTCGAAAGAGAATTTTATTAGGTTTTATGTTGGCAACGGCTTTTTTAAGTATGTGGATATCCAATACAGCAACAACGCTGATGATGATGCCTATTGCTATGGCTGTACTGGCTCAGGATCAAGATGAAACAATGGCGGTGCCTTTACTACTAGCTATTTGTTATGCTGCCAGCATTGGCGGCGTTGCAACTGTGATCGGTACTCCACCCAATGGCGTTTTTATCGAAAATTATCAAGCCTTGACTGGTATTGAAATGAGCTTTACAGAATGGATGAGCATAGGTGGTATTATGTCATTAATCATGCTTCCCATTGCTTGGATTTGGTTGGGACGAGGTGTTTCGTCAAGCAGTTCCAAACAAATTCATTTACCTACCATTTCCGATTGGACAAAAGCGCAAAAACGAGTGTTGATCGTTTTTGTCATAACGGCTTTGTTATGGATAACACGGGCAATTCCATTAGGTACTTGGCAAATAGGAGAAGATGCTGTTTTAATAAAAGGTTGGGGCGGTTTGATGGAGCACTATTTAGGCATAGCGACGATTGGGGATAGTACCGTTGCGATTTTGGCTGTTTTGGCACTTTTTATTATTCCAGATGGTGAAAAATATGAGGATGGGAAACCGCGTGGACTTTTAGATTGGAAACATGCGTCGCAAATTCCTTGGGGTATATTGTTGTTATTTGCGGGTGGATTGCTGATTGCTAAAGGTTTTGTTGAATCAGGATTGACTCAGGTTTTGGGTAATCAGTTAGTGCTGTTGGCGGATTTACCGCTTTGGTTGATTATTGGAGTTATTTGTTTGACAGTGACTTTTTTGACAGAAATTACCAGTAATACAGCCACAGCCAATGTATTGCTTCCTATTTTAGGGGGTGCCTCCTTGTCATTGAATTTGGAAAATCCTTTGATCTTAATGGTGCCGGCAACCATTAGTGCCAGTTTTGCCTTTATGTTGCCGGTTGCTACGCCGCCTAATGCTATTGTGATGAGTTCTGGTAAAATTCCTGTAAGGGCGATGGCGCGAGAGGGTTTGTTTCTTAATTTGATGGGGGCGTTTGTTATTACCTTGGTTTGTTATTTTATTTTGTAGATTTGTCCCTCATTTTTCGACGCGGAGCGTCGAGGCAAGCATTCCTTTGCTCCGCGTGGGAACGAGAAAGGCACACCCGCTTGACATTGGCGACATTACTTTTTACATTATGTGTTATACATCAATGTATAAAAACACCTCTTATGAATACAGTCACTTTTGAAAGTCAATTATTACCAGGGGGTTATTTATATTGTCCAAAAGAATTTACTCGAAAGCAAAACGCACGTTTTAAGGTCATTGTCGTTTTTGAAGAAAGTGAAGCCTCTGATCACGAAATTGAACTATCCGCTACAAAAGATATTTCAAATGACTTTCTTTCTCAAGAAGAAATCAACTATTATCTCAATTTGGAGGAATTATGAAACGTGGTCAGATTTGGTTGGTAAATATTGGCGTAGTCAACGAGCAACTACTTGATCAGGTTGATAAGAATATTCAATTTTGTTTATTTGGAGATTAAATGGCTTAGATAAATCAATACATTCGCCAAATCAAAAAGCTTAAGTTGTTGTTGATTTCAACTGTTCATGTCATTTCGACCAACGGGAGAAATCTTTTCGGAGTTCAGTATTGATAACTGAAAAGGAGAATACTCATGGCATTATTCCTGATAACATCAGTTTGTGATGAAGGTGTTTACGAAAACAACTTTAAAGTTGTCGAAGCAGAATCCAGAACGGACATCGCGCAAGATATGCTCGACAATCCGTATGCTTGGGAAAAGTTTCTGCGGAGTACTGCCGTTTGGTGGGATTTGACTTATTATGAATATAAATATGGAGAGCCAATCGGATGGAATGCGGAAGATTTGCTTGAGAGAATTGATGCCACGCATGTCGATGGAGATAGTGAATTCCAAGCAAGAATTTATGAAATTAAGGAAATAGAAAAAATATCTTCCAGGAAAAAGGACTGATAAAATGTCTTGGAGTCCAAGATTTATCTTGGACGAATCATCTTTTTTTGAAAGATTTTATTTGCCCGCAGATACCTTTATTTTTTCGATTAATCCCCGCATACTGCCGCCCGATAAAGTGGTTAGTCTACTCTTGAATGGGCCAAACAAGCTCTAATGTTTTTTGCGAAAACGCGCATTAATAACGGTGGAACCGCATTGCCAACTTGGTGTGACTTTTCAATGTATGTGCCAGTAAATCGAAACTCATCAGAAAATGATTGAATTCGTGCGGCTTCTCGAATGGTTATCAGACGCACTTCTCTAGGATGACAAAATCTTCCGGAACCGGGGTGAAATACCCATCTGGTGAGAGTTGGCGCTACCATCTCAAAGTCAAGCCTACCATACGCGCCACTATAGCCCGTCTTAGGGCGAATTTCGGGGGGTAAGTCCTTAATCCCTTCCCCGGGGCGTATTGAAGAAATACGAGCAAATTGTTTTTCTTTCAGTTGACGGGTTATATGGTCACACAAAACCTCGCTATTCTCTCGCATTATCTTTTGATAGTCATTTTGGGGGGGCAAATGATATGGCATCGGTTCATAGCCTTCACCGTTTTGCAAAATCGGCAAATCAGAAATGGCAGACCATGCTGATCGGTATTTTTGCGTTATTCCAACGGCTTTTTCACTAAAAGTCGGTTCAGGAAACGATGGAGAGATTCCAGTTCGGCAAGCAAAGAAAAAACAGCGTTGGCGGCGTTGAGGCACACCATAATCATGTGCCCAAATGACCTTGACTGTAACGAAGTATCCAAGTCTTTCAAGCGTTTCAATTATTTCATGACGAATCGCACCACCATAAGCATTATAAATGGGAGCCACATTCTCCATAAAAACCACTTTAGGGTACAATTCTCTCACGTAATCCAAGTAGTTTCTAAATAATAAGTTACGTGGATCGTTTAAAAAACGATAAGCGGCTGGCACATTTTTAGAAAACCCTTGACATGGTGGACCACCCACCAGGCAATCTAAATCTCCTTTAGTCAAGCTAAGCTTGTTCATTAATTTTTGCGGCTGGTATGAGGTCAAATCCGTGCAAATTACTTCAGCATCTTTATGATTTATTTGAAAAGTTTTTAATGCGGGTTCCCATTTATCAATACCCGCTAAAATCTTAAAGCCTTCTTTATACAAACCATAAGACATGCCGCCGCAGCCAGAGAATAAATCAATTACAGTTGGTTGTTTCATCCTAATCTCCTGATACCCATTTTCCGTTCAAAAAAAAACTTCTCCTTTTCACATATCAAGTCAAAATAGGACTGCTTTTTTCAACAGCAAGAAATCATTGACAATAGACTCATAAGTAAAATGATTCATTAGAAACTCTCAACAAATTCGGCCACCAGTTGTTCAAAAGTGTCCTTATTAAAGTCATAAAAAGTGATTTTTCTACCATCATCGCGTTCTGCAAATTCCCAGTCACCCTCTTTTTCCTTTAAAACAATCATCATTTCACGCAAGCCAAGCTGCATATTGAGTCTTCCGTAAGCACCCACAACGGGAAAACCCACAGGCTCAAACTCAATGGTTTGACCATTAAAAAATTTAATCGTAAAACACTCTTTCGCTTCTGTATTTTCAAAAAAAACTTCTCCTGTCACAAAATAATCGACAGGCACACTTTCCTCTTCAAAACGCAGTAGCCCATCATTCTCAAAACCCCTTAGCCACTCTTTAATCTGTTCATAGAGTTCTCTGACTTTATTATTCCAATTCTCTATTTCAAAGCGTGACATTTCACGAGAATTAAGCCACGCCTGCTTTTTTTGTTTGAGGATTTCTGCTAAATTAGACATTATTTTTCTCCAACAATAGTAAATAACAAATTACTTTTTCCGGCGAAATATATGTGTTTCAAACTCGCTATAGATTATTTTTATATCTTTAGGTTCAGGTATGTATTTTGGCGACGCATGTTTAAAATACCGACCATGTGCGTACCAATCTCTGATATTTTTGAAATATCCTTTCAATAGAGAACAATTTTTAGACAAGTTTTTATCTCTATTTTCAAAATGGGTTTTAATGGTATCCAAAATATCTTCTAAACGTACTCTCTTACAAGCCGATTTTGAAGGCTTGTTATATTCTTTGATACGTTTTAGAAAATTTTCACAAAGTAATAAATACTCCTTGGACAGAGTATCTTTTCTTCTTAATCTAATCGTATCATTGTAGTCTTGTCTAATATCGGCTTCTAATTTGGTTAAAAGCTTAAATACAGCATCCAATTTTAACTCCTGTATTATCGCCTCTTTTTCTTTAATAATTTCCAGCCGAGTTAAAAAGCTGAAATAATGTTCATCTGAATCCTCAACGATTTCCTGTAATAAAGCAAAATCGTTGACAATTGACTCACAAGTGAAATCTTTTATAAGTAAATCAACTATTTTCATTCCTTAAAAACCCTCAACAAAATCAGTAACGATTTGTTCAAAGTTTTCCTGGTTAAACTCATAAATGGTCGGTTCTTCTCGGTTATAGCGTTCCGCAAATATCCAACTGCCATTTTTTTCTTTCAGAATAATCATTACCTTATGCAAACCAAGCTGCATATCGACTCTTCCATAAGCACCGACAATATTTAAAACAGGTTCAAACTCAATGGTTTGACCGTTAAACCATTCAATCGTAAAACAGTATTTAACTTCTGTCTCAATGGCAGGCGCACATTCATCTTTAAAACGCAATAGCCCGTCATTCTCAAAACCCCTTAGCCACTCTTTAATCTGTTCATAGAGTTCTCTGACTTTATTATTCCAATTCTCTATTTCAAAGCGTGACATTTCACGATAATTAAGCCACGCCTGCTTTTTTTGTTTGAGGATTTCTGCTAAATGACTGGACATGATAAGTTCTCCGATTAGGCTTAAAATAAAATCCAACACTCGGAACGAGTCCGCATAATACCCATAAATCTTATTAATAAGATAACACTTAACATTGACGTCTCAATCAATCAATTTTTTTTATTTTTGTGATAACATTCTATTTAAGAAAGTGAGATGATTTATTTGCCTCGGATATTCAATTAATTGGATTAATTTACATGAAAAATAATATTATAACATTGATTGGCGGCGGAAATATGGCCACTAGCCTGATTGGTGGACTCATTAAAACGGGCATTGCTGCCGACCAATTACGGGTTGCTGATCCCAATCCTGAGCCGCTTGCCGTTCAATATCCAGTACAATGTTACACCGATAATTTGACGGCAATAGAGGGTGCTAGCGTGGTTGTGTTAGCGGTTAAACCACAAATATTAACAGAAGTTGCTAAATCAATAGCCACTGCTATGCCCACGCCCCCCCCCCTATTCATTAGCATCGCTGCCGGCATTGGTATGGCAGATTTAGCACGTTGGCTCGGTGCAGACGCGTCCTTGCCCATTGTGCGCGTGATGCCCAATACGCCCGCTTTGGTACAAAGCGGTGCCTCAGCCTTGTTTGCCAATCAACATGTCAGTGACAAACAACGCGAATTGGCGGAAAATATACTGCGATCGGTGGGATTAACCTTGTGGCTGCAAGATGAAACACAAATGGATGCTGTCACGGCATTATCAGGTAGTGGTCCCGCCTATTTCTTTTTAATGATGGAGGTATTGGAAAAAGCCGGTATTGGCCTGGGCTTGCCACAGGAAAGCGCCCGTCTGTTGACCCTGCAAACCGCCTTTGGTGCAGCCAAAATGGCCCTGGAAAGTGACGAGGATGCTGCGACTTTACGAGCGCATGTCACCTCTGGAGGGGGCACCACTGAGCAAGCCATCAATGCTTTACAAGCCGGAGGGCTGCAAAACTTGTTTGATCAAGCCCTATTGGCGGCTCAACAACGCGCTATCAGTTTAGCTAAACAATTTGGAGAACAATAACGTGCTAGGTCCATTCATCACTGCCTTGGTATTTTTGATTAAGACGCTGTTCGGCATTTATATTTTGCTTTTGATGCTACGTTTTTTGCTGCAATGGATGCGGATCAGTTTTCGTAGCGATCCCGTCCTGCGACTGCTTTTGAGGTTGACAAACGCGCCTTTGCAGTTTCTCTATAACTTTATACCCGCTTGGCATGATATCGACTTTGCTGCCATCGTCTTTATGTTGGCGTTAAAAATGTTAGAGTTAAGCTTAATCACTTGGCTATATGGGCAATCCATTGCTATCACAAGCTTATTTCTGTTGTCTATTGCCCAGTTATTGTCCTTATTGATTTATATTTTTATCTTCGCGATTATCATTCAGGTCATTTTGAGTTGGATAGCCAGGGACGCTTATAACCCGTTAACTGATATTTTATATCACTTGAATGAGCCGCTGTTGCGTATGGTGCAACGCCGAATACCGCCCCTGCAAGGAATAGATTTTTCGCCACTGCTTGTCATTATTGTCTTGCAGTTAGCGAATATTTTGGTGGTTGGCATGTTACGAGAATTAGCGCAATAAGTTTACCAAAAAAAACCTTGGGTTGACGGGAACAACACGCCGATAAGGCGTGTTTGCCATAACGAAAATTACTTAACCCCCCGTCGCGTTCATATATCGCAGAATCTGTGGTTGTTCATCAAGCTCAAAATCGTGGCCTTCAGGTTTAATTGCCATCGACTTTATAATAGCCTGTTTTAACGGCATGATGTCACCGGGATTAGCGCGTATCACGCTTCGCAAGTCCACCGAATGCTCCTGTCCCAAGCACAATAACAAACGGCCTTCCGTTGTCACACGTACTCGATTACAGCTATCACAAAAATTATGACTGTGTGGGGAAATAAAGCCGACGCGAGTGTCAGTGTTTATAATCCTATAATATCTAGCCGGTCCTGCGGTGGTTTCCGCACTTGGAAGTAAGCTAAATGACTCTTCAAGGTCTTGACGAATTTGGGCACTGGAATAAAATGCTTCAGCACGATCATGTTCACCAATAATGCCCAAGGGCATTTCCTCGATAAAGCTGATATCAATACCGTAATCACAAGCAAATTGCACCAAATCCGTCACCTCATCATGATTACGGTTTTTCAAGATCACCGCATTGATTTTTACACGTTTAAATCCCGCCTTGAGGGCAGCTTCAATACCACGCAATACAAGGTTCAGTTTTCCGGTACGAGTCATTTTTTGAAAACGATCTGCTTTTAGGCTGTCAAGACTGATATTTATACGTTTAACGCCAGCCTCTTTAAGCGGTTGCGCCATTTTCACCAATTGTGAGCCATTCGTTGTTAGCACCAGTTCTTTTAAACAAGATAACTCACCAAGTCCTTGAAACAGATGCAAAATATTTTTTCGTACCAACGGCTCACCACCGGTAATACGGATTTTAGTCACGCCCAATTCGACAAACGCACGCCCTAGCCATTCTAATTCTTCTAAAGTCAATATTTGTGCGCGGGGTAGAAAAGTCATTTTTTCATCCATGCAGTAAACGCAGCGAAAATCGCAACGATCTATGACTGACATACGCACATAAGTGATTTTTCGGCTAAATTGGTCTATTAATTGAGAGGACATATTTACTGAGCCTTTTTAAAACGAAACCTCTAGTATAGATAGGGCGGAACACTTAGTCCAGTTCCTTGAAGAAACTGCTACTGAAATTGTGTCAAGGCAGGGTTTTTGAATAATTTGTGTCTTTGGGGAGTAGTTGTAGGGGAAGGAAATAGGAGATACCCTCTCCCTTGAGGGAGAAGGTAAATATGGGACTAACCGCGATTCTTAATCATCATTACTTCTAAAATCTTACCGCCAATCTCGTCTGAAACTTCCATAACTTGTTGAAGTTCTACCAACAAATCTTTTTCGCTGTCCTCTATCACGCCATCAGCGAGGGCAATATCAACAGCACAGGAAAAAGCGGTTTCCCGTAAATCGTCGGGTAGGCTGCTTTTAGCTATAGCCACCAAACCACCAACACCTTCGTTTTCTAGCACACTAAGCAATTTTTTAAACATATCAGACATTTGTTCGCTAGTGTAGCCATCAAACATTTTCATTTGCAGCAAATAGGCGAAAATGCCTTTGGCTTCTGATTCATCAATTGTTCCATCCGCCGCTGATGTTGCTAATGCAATTGCTAAAAAAGCCTCTTGTCTACTAAAGGTATCAGAGGATGAAGGTGTTTTACTGGTTGAAAACCAACCCATAGATATTTCTCCTAAGCAAGTGAATTAAGTGACAGTCAGCAACGTAGGGTCATATTAACTGATTTTCAAGTCTGTAGACAGCATATTATCACAAATTTTTGTTTGAACGGAGGGCGGAAAGCTTTTCGAACTACAGGAATTAATTATTTTTAGCCAGTAATTGCCGCTGCTTAGCACTGGGCGGATTGTTAGCCCAATACCATTAAGTTACTAAAGGATTTTATGTAGGGTGGGCAACGTATTTTTGTTGCCCACCCGAGGGTTGGTGGGCAAAAAAAACACTTTGCCCACCCTACAAAAGAACTCACTTGAATGTTTTTATTCGTTGTTCACCATTCGCTGTACTCACCACCGCGACAAAGTTTAAACCCCATACAACACAAACCCCGCCCAATATAGCGGATCACTCAAACCCCTATCCAACAAAAACTCACGCTTAGTCGCCGCCAACGCCTCAACCTGCCCCACTCCCGCCCTCAGCTTCCCAAAAAAACTCACGACAAATTTCGTAGTTGCCCCATCGGATATCGACCACAAAGTAAGCAAAGTATTCCTATTCCCAGCAACATACAACGC